>JAABUQ010002213.1_pt1 | contig 39243 bp, 38 predicted proteins | sample 5560001 | NCBI WGS metagenome assembly JAABUQ01 (sample SAMN10711888, study PRJNA513371) | rock metagenome | isolation source: Antarctica rocks | place: Antarctica: Victoria Land, Finger Mt nord | collected 2015-12-18 | reverse complement strand
GTTCGGTCAGGTCGCGGAGCGGGTCCTTCTTTTTGCGGGACATGGCGGCCTCCGTGGGATCGGTGGCCGCCGATGCTATCACGCACAAAGCCTTTATGGCAATAAGCAAGCCAAGTGACCCACTAGTTGCACACGTTCGCGTCGGGCGTGCTGTGCGACCGGTTGACGTTGTTGACCAGCCCGTGGCTCATGTTCTTCAAGGCCCCGTTGATCCCGGCCGAGCCGTGGTCCTTCAGGACGGGCAGGAGCACAATCTTGTTGACCCGCCGCGTCACCAGGAGGCCCAGGTGCGAGCGGCGGGTGCGGTCGTCCTTGGGGTCTTCGCCCTGGCCGACCAGGTCCATCGTCACGGATTCGTCGGGGTCGTAGCCGGTGACCCGGCCGAGGTTGCCCGTCCCGAGGTCGTCCCCGCGGATGTCGGCCTGGTGGGCGTTGTAGCCGATGCCGAGGCCGGTCCAGGCGATGCCGTCGGGCAGCGCCTCGTGCATCCTGGCGGCGAGGAACTCGTCGCGGTAGCGCTCGAAGACGATCATGTCGCGGGCCTTGACCCCGGCCGACTTCAGGCCCTCGATCACCGCGAGCATCAGCTCGGCCGAGGTGTTGGCCAGCGGGTTGCCGACCGGGTTCATCTTGATGCCGACGACGTCGCCCGGCCCGAAGAACCGGCGCCACCCCCCGACGGCGTCGTCGGCCCCGGTCAGCTCCCGCATGCCGCGCGCGACGGCGGCCTCGATCGCCCCGCGATCCTTCACCCCGCCCCGGATCATCGCCGGGCTGCGGACCTCGACGACGCGGCCGGGATACGGCCCGGGCACGCCGAGCCGCCCGGGAGGCCCGCCCTCGGCCGGCCCGGCCTCCGGGAGCTGCGCCGAGGCGTGGAGGCCGGCGAGCAGGGGGGCCGCGGCCCCAGCCAGGAACGCGCGGCGGCCGATCCCGCCGCAGGGATATCGATCGGGCATGTTCGTACCTCGTCATCCGTCCGGGCCGGGAGTCGACACCGGGTCTTGGCCGAGGTCGGGCCCGTCCCTCCAGGATAAGTAAGTATCCAGAAAGATCCGGACAACACGCCCGCCGTCTCCTGTCGCTGCCGCCCCGTCATCGTCTCCAGGTGCTCCAACGCCCGCCGGAGCGACTTGTCGAGGTCCGGCGTCGGCTCGTTCGACAGGACGTGCCCCTTGATCTCTCGCCACAGCCCCTCCAGCGGGTTCAGCTCCGGGCACGCCGTCGGCAGCAGCCGCACCTCGATCCCCAGCTCGGCCGCCGGCGTCCGGCTCTTCTTCGCCGTGTGCGGGCTGCCCCGGTCCACGAACAGCACCAGGTTCCAGCCCCGCCACAGCGACCGCAGGTGCCGCAGGTGCTCCTGGAAGCCGGACTGGTCCCACCCCGCGGCCTCGTCCCGGCAGAGCGCCCCGGTGCCGACGTTCAGCGCCCCGAAGACGACCCGCTTCGAGCGGTTGCCGGTGATCGGCACCTCCGCCTGCTCGCCGACCTTGGCCCAGCAGGCCCGCAGCGGCGGCGTCTCGGCCTGGATCGTGGCGTCGGAGGACAGGGTCGCCGTCCGCTGCCGATCCTCGAGCCCGCTCCGGAGCCCCCCTTTGCCTGCCGCCACGTCGGCGACCGGCGGCTCAGGACGAAGCGGGGCCGCTTCCAGCGGTAGCCGGCCTCGTGCAGCGCCCGCCGAACGGTCGAGTCGCTCGCCTCGACGCCCTCCCGGCGGAGCTGCCCGACCAGCAGTTCGGTCGTCCAGTTGGTATGGCGGTGGCCGAAGTCGCCCGGGGCCTTGCCCTTCAGCTCGCCCACCCGGGCGACGACCCGGTCCCGCCGCCCCCGGCTCCGCCCGGGGGCGGTGCGGGTGGTCGTGGCGGCGTGCAGGTCCCGACGGCGGTGCTCCTCGAAGCGGTGGACCCGCTCGTAGAGCGTGGAGCGGCCGACCCGCTGCGAGCGGGCGACGGCCGGGGCCCCCCGGCCGTCGGCCAGGGCCAGCAGGGCATTGACCCGGCGGAGTTGGTCGGCGTCGTCGGTCCGGCGGGCGAGCCGCTCCAGCTCGGCCCGCTCCCTCGGGGTCAGGCTCAGGGTGGCCATCGCTGATCTCCTCCTCGGAGATCAGCTTACGGTGGCCCAGGCCAACTGTCTGCCACCCAGTGACGACCTACTTAGCCCTAATCATCGCGTGGTCCTCGGGACGGCATCCGCCCCGGGGCACGCCGCCGCGGCGATCACACCCCGGGCCCGCCCTCCTCGGGCCGGACGAGGCGCGGGCCGTCGCCGGTCCTCGCCCCGGCGGCGACTCGACCGGCCGGTCGCCGCGGGGAACCGGCCCGGTCCGATGGGGACGAGCCGCGGCCATCGGCCCGGTCCGGGTCGGGGTCGGCCGCGGCCGCGTCCGGGTCGACGCCGCGGGCCCGACCCCTCAGTTCCGGTCGGGGCGGTCGAGCCCGCCGATGTCGAGCGTCGCGTAGCCGACCCCCCCGAGCCGGGCTCGCCGGGACGCAGCGTGACGCCCGCGCGATTCAGGTACGCGAGCGCCTTCAAGGCAGGGAGGAGCAGCGAGATGACGAGCTTGCCGTAGGCCCGGACGGCCCGGCCCGGGTCCCCCGCGGTGCGGAACCCGACCTGCTCGACATGCGAGTCGACCAGGGGGGCAGGAGCAGGGCGCCGGCGCGGTCCAGGGCGAGGTCCGCCGTGGCGACCGGCCCGCCGACCCGGTCCCCGTCGTCGTCGACGAGCCCCGCGTGCAGGAGCCAGCCCAGCCGCCACCCTCGGCGGCCGGCCGGCCCGGGGTCCGCCGGCCGGTCGATCTCGCGCGCGATCCCGGCGGCCGCCAGGCACGCCGACCCGCGCCCGTCGGGCCCCCGCCCGGCGGCGTACGGGGTCGGGGGCGTCGAGGGCTCGCCCGACGGCGGCGAGGTCCGCCAGGCCGGACGCGGCGAGTTTATCGTAGGTGTCGCGGAAGCGGCGAGCCGCGTCGACGCCGACGGCGAGGTGGGCCGCCAGGTCGGCGCGGGGGGCGGCGTACACCCGCCAGCCCCAGCGCTCCGGCAGGTGGGCCGCCGAGTTGACGCCATGGATCGAGGAGTAGATCCGCGACGGGCGGCCCGCCTCGACGAAGCAATCGGGGAATCGCGGCGTGAGGTCGGGGAAGTCGCGGCGAAACTCGAGGTCCTCGATCGGCGACTCGGCGAACAGGGACTCGGCCGCGGCGTCGGCGACGAGGATCGGGATCGTGGCGGGCAGCTCGCGGCCTTGCGGGTCGGGGGCGGGGCGTCGGGGTCGGCGAGGATGAGACGGGCCGGCGGGCCGGGGTCACGGAGGACCTTGTCGGCCAGGGTCATCGGGGGACCTCGACGGTTGGGAATCGGTATCTCCTTCGCTTCGATTGAGGGGTCATCCCCGCCGCGACGCGGGATGCCACGGAGGCGGTCCGGTCCGGATCGGTGGCATCGAGCCCGAGTCGCCCTCCAGACTCCGGTCGCGTCCCGGGCGGGGCCGGGGCGGGGCGTTACGGCGCGTCCGTGTCAGGGGCCTCCAGGAGTCCCGTCTCCCACGCCTCCAGATAGCTGTACCGGACGTGGTCCAGCTGGGCGGCCAGGGAGGCCCGGTGCGCCTGGCCGACGCGGCCGTCCCGCATCAGGGCGTCGAGCAGGCCCTCCCGCTCCACGATCGCCGCCGTCATCCCGTCGAAGACCCGGCCCACGAATTCGTCCTCGTCGCCGGCCTCCATGATCCAGGCGACTCGCGCGTCGAGGCCTTCATCTCGGGCGTCGGGCGTCGGGGCCGGCCCGCCGTCTCGCGCGGGCCGCGCGGCGCTCGCGGCGGGGTCGGCCCGGCCCTCGGGGGCGTCCCCCGCGGGGAATTGGAGGGCGGGTCTGGGGCGGAGGCGGCTCGGGTTCACCCGGACGACCTTCCTCGCGTCCGATCCCCCCGGGCCAGGTCGGGCCGCCGGGGGGGCGTCGGCAACGAATTCGGCCGGGGGTCGGACCGCCCCGGGGGATCGGTCCTGCGGGTCGAGCGGGGGCTTCGGGAGCATGGTCTGGGTGTCCTCCGGGATGGTGGTGGCGGGAGGGGCGACCGGTCGAATACCCGGAGGTGGGGCCGTCCGGGAGGAGGGGACAGCCGGGCCGTACGGGTCGTCCCCGAACGGCCCGGCCTCGGGCGTCGATCATGCGATCAAACGCCCGGTTCGACAGTGGCCGGCGGAGCCGCCGCGGAGAGCAGGTCCTCGCCCGTGAGTCCCAGGCGCGTCAGGGCCGCCTTGTGACGGCCCGTCCAGCGTCCGTACGCCGCCGTGCACCAGCCCGCCAGCTCCTCGCGTGAGGCCAGATCGCGGAACCCGTGCCGTGCCGCGGTGCGCAGGATCGTCTCCAGGTCGGTCTCCGTCGGGTCTCCGAGGGCCGGGCCGTGCGACGCCGCCCACCCGCGCAGGGCCGTCCGGGCCATGCGTTGGGGGTCGGGGTCGTCGTGGGCGCCGACCAGGCTCCGGGCCAGGTCCGATCCCAGGGCGTCTTCTCCCAGGTCGAGGCGCAGCCGGCCGTCCCGCAGCGAGAGCCGGAAGCCCGGCAGTCTGGCGTTCCCCCCCTCGCGCAGGTCGATCGGCGGTCCGTCCTGGCCCTTGAGGGCGAGGTCGGCGTGCGCCAGGAGTTCTCGGACGCGGTCCAGGGCGCGGTGGCCCTCGGGCACGCCCCCGCACAGGTACGTCGAGTTGTCGACATACCGATACCGGGGCGGGAAGATCGCGTCGGCCTCCAGCGGGAGGTCGTGGACGCGGTGCATGGAGACGTTGAGCGCGAGCGGGCTGAGGGGGTTGCCCTGGGGGATGCCCACGGCGCGGTCCCGGTCCTCTCCGCCGCGCAGGATCGCCTCGACGAGGTGGAGCAGCCTCGCGTCGTCGATGTGCTCCGAGAAGGCCTCCATCAGGGGCGCGATCGGGACGTGGTCGAACGCCTCCTTGACGTCGTCGATCGCCGGGGTGGTGAGTCGCAGGGCCGCCATGGCGGCCCTGAGGTCGGCCAGCAGGTCCCAGGCCCCCAGGCCGGGGCGGAACCCGTAGCTCGACCCGAGGGAGGTCGCCTCGAAGGCGGGCGTCAGGGCGCGGGCGACGGCCGCCGCCACGGCCCGGTCGAGGACGTCGACGATCGTCAGGGTCCGGGTGCCGCCCGCGGGCTTGGGGATGGCCGGCCTGCGTCCCGCCCCCGGCGCATATGCCCCGCCCAGGATCGCCGGCGACAGGCCGCGGAGGATGGCGCACGCCTCGCCTCGGCCGAGGTCGGCGTAGGTCAGGCCGTCGGGGCCCGGCGCCGCCCCCCCGCGGGCCGCCAGGGCGTCGTACGCGGCGATCGGCGCCTCGGGGTGGGCCGCCGGATCCAGGCTCGGGGCGCCGGTCGTCGGGGCCGGCAGGGCCCGCGCCCGGCGCCGCCGGTAGAAGTCGCCGGGGCCCGAGCCGGGCGGGCCGGGGCGGGGCGATCGCCGCCGCGCAGAGCTCATGTCCGCCCCCCCGGCCAGGAATCGCCCGATCGCGTCGGCGGCGACGCCGCGCCCGTCGACGGCCCAGCCGCGCGTCGCGTAGGCATCCCGGCGCCGCCGCGCCCGCCGGCGCAGCACCGGATGGTGGCGGTCGCCGGGGTCGACCAGCAGGGGCGGCCGGGCCTGGTGATTGGGCGTAATCCAGAGGGCCGACAGGGCCTCCGGGACGCCCGGGCCGCCGTCCGCCCGGATCAGGACGTCGGCCTCGGCCGTGCCGACGGATTCGAGCCCGGCAAGGGTCGCGATCACGCGGGCCGGGAGGCCTTCGCCGGGCCCGCGGCAATCCGTCAGGGTCGCGATCTGGCCGGGCCGGAGCCCGTCCGTCACGACGCCGGGCCCCGCCACGATCGGCCAGCCGGGTAGCCGCCCGGCCGGCGCCAGGGCGTGCTCCACGTTCTCCACCAGGACGACGACGCATGGCCGGTCGACGCCCAGCAGGCGGGTCGCGAGGGCCGGGCACTCGGCCGCGATCGAGTCCCGATCGCCCCGGGCCGGGGCCGAGGCCAGCCGCGCGATGTGCCGGTCCCTCACCGGGTTGAGCCAAACGGCACGCCGCTTCAGCGCCGCGACGTCGCCGCCCGTCCCGCCGGTGACCCGGACCGTGACGACCTCGACCGGCCGCTCGACGAAGCCGTGCCGGGGGACGACGACCTCGTCCGGCCCGAACACGTGTTTGGGTACGTCCCCGACAGCGTCTTCCCCTGAACCGCCCAGGCCCAGGCGGCCCCCAAGGTCTTGATCTCCTTGCGAATCGTAACGGGGCTGAGCGGCTTGCCCCATGGCCCTCTCTGGCGGGCCCGGCGGTCGACGTGGGCCTGGAGATGCGCCAGCGTGAGGTCCGGGACGAGGAAGTTGGCGCCCAGCGACCGTATGACGTGCCGCAGGCGAATGCCGCCGGTGTAGTGCGAGTTGGCTTCCAGCGTCGTCGCCTGGGCCGCTTTGAACCGCTCGGCCAAGGTGGCCAGGGTCAGGGCCTCGGAGGCCGGGGCGATATCCGGCCTGGCCGAGACTTTCCCCTCGGGAAGGAGGTAGAGCGTCAGGTCCGCGTCGGGGGACGGCGGGTGGAGCCGCCCGCGTTCGAGCAGGCGGATGCCTTCCTCCAGGCGTGCCAGGTAGGCACCGTCCTCCTTCTCGTTGGCCGAGCCAAGGGAGTGGCGGTACGTCCGCCCGTCATAGCGGAAAGAGAGCCGGTACTTCTGCCCGCGTCGTTTGAGCCACGCCATCGGAATGCTCCCCGACCCGCGACACAAGCCCAACGCAAGGACGATCTTGCTCCCAATTTGCTCCCATTTCAGGCCTGGGCGCAAGAACTAGGGGTTGCGCCTTTCGACGCAACCCCTTATCGTGCAATGCCGGAGACAGGACTTGAACCTGCATGGAAATAAATTTCCACTAGCCCCTCAAGCTAGCGCGTCTGCCAATTCCGCCACTCCGGCATCGGTCTGATCCCCGGGCCGGCCTCGTGGAAAGCCGGAAGGGATCATCTTATATCGGCGCGGGTTGGTTGTCAAGATGAGCCGTCGCACGCGAGGGAGGGGGGTGCGGCAGCGGATTCTGGCATTCAGTTGGGTGAGGCCCAGTAGAGGTCCCAGTGATCGCTGTAGCTCAGGCTGCACAAGCCGGCCATCGCATCGGCGTTGCTGACCAACCACCTCGCCCCCGTCTGCTTCATCCGCTTACCGATCAGGTTCTTGGCCGCTCCCTCCACCATCCCACTCCCGATCGACCGACCCGTGTTCAGGCGATAGGCGTAGTTCACCCTCTCGGTGTGGGCCGCGAAGTAGCCCGTCAGCTCGCCCAACGCCGCGTGCCCGGACAGCTCGGGGGCCTTCACCAGCGTCGCCCCGATGTGGTCGCACAGCCCGGCCCAGCCGTCCGAGAGCAGCAGGGCCCGCCCCCCCTCCAGCCAGGCCTTCGCCGCGGCGGTCCCCTCGCCGAAGAGGCCCTTGCCCGCGTCGGCGATGTGGCCCGAGGCGTGGTCGATGTCGAGCACCCCGCCGGACCGGGCAGCTGCTCGGCCGCGGCGTTCCAGATCCACGCCGCCCCGTCGCCCAGCGTCGTGACCGCCGCGGTGTCGGTCAGCTCCAGCCGGCCGGCCCACCGGCCGATCCGGGGGGCGAATCGCTCGATCGGCTCGATCGCCGCGAAGGCCACCCGTGCCGTCGGGCCCGGCAAGCTCCGGCTGTCCCACTCCGCCGCGGTGGCCACCTCGCCCGGCTCGCGGTGGGCGAAGATGCCGAGCTTCATGTCGCGCCACCCCCCGGTCGTGTTGACCGTGGTGGCGTCGAGCTGGAACTCGACGTCGCCTTTGGCCTCGGCGAACGCCGCCCCGGCCTCCGGCGTGGCGTGGAACCCGGCGATCGGCCCGGATTGGCGCTCGCAGGCCAGGCGGATGGTCTCGTCGCTGAGGGCCCAGCCGCAGCACGCCCGGAGCATCCGGGCGGCGGGGGCGAAGGCGTGCCGGCCGCCGACCAGGCAGACCAGCCGGGTCGCCTGCCGGGTCAGGAAGCCGTCCAGGCCGAGCAGGTGGTCGACGTGGGCCCCGCCCTGGCCGCATCCGGGGCAGGCGAAGTAGGTCCGGAGCAGCTCCGATCGGCCCAGGGCGGTCATCATCGACCGCGACGACCGCCCCTTGTTGCGGCCGGCCGCGCCGCAGGGGCAGATCCGGCCGGCCGCCCCTTTTTCTCGAGGGCATCGACCCGGGACTGGAGGGTGTCTTCCAGGGCCCGGCGGAGGAACTCGCGCCCGTCGCCGAGCAGGAGGGACTCGCAGCGGTCGATGACCTGGCCGGCCGGGGCGGAGCCGGCGGTGGCCTCCAGCTCCTGGGCCAGGGCCAAGGCCCGCTCGACGATCAAACGTTGGAGCGGGGTCATGGCGTCGAGGGTTGCGGGGTTCATGCTAACCTCCGGTGCGGGTTCGATCCGATCCCCCGTTCTACCCCCAAGCGGAACAGGATGCCAGAATCCGCTGGCGCACCCAGGGAGGGGGTGTACCCGCCGATTCTTGAGGTTCACGCCGCCCGGCCCCAGAACAGGTCCCATTGCTCGGTCTGGCGGCAGCAGACCAGCGCGGCCATCGCGCGGGCGTTCTTGTGCCTCCAGCGGGCCCCCCGCGCCTTCAGCCGCAGGCCCAATGTCTTGGCCGCCCCCTCCACCGCACCGCTGCCGATCGCATCGCCGCCGGCCAGCCGCCCGGCGTAGTCGAGCCGGCCGATGTGGCCCACGAAGTACCCGAGCATCCGGTCCAACGCCTCCCGCCTGGCCGGCGTGTCCTCGCGCGCCAGCTCCTCGCCGATCAGCCGGCAGATCCCGGCCCACCCCTCCTTCAAGAGCAACTCGCGGCCGTGCTCGTGGAATGCCGTCGCCTCGGCGGTGCCCTCGCCGAAGAGCCGCTTGCCCGCCGCGGCGATCTGCTGGCTGGCGTGGTCGATGTCCAGCGTCTGGCGGCAACCGGTCAGGGCCCGGCCGGCGGCCTTCCAGATCCACGACGCGCCGTCGCCCAGCACGTGCAGCCGGGCCATCGCCGGCAGCCCGAGCCGCACCAGCCGGGCGTGCCACGACCGGCGGGATCGCCTCGACGCCGCGATGTCGGCCCACATCACCCGCGCCGTGGCCTTGGGCAGGTCCCGCGACTCCCACTCGGCGGGGGTCGCCGGATCGGCCGTCGGTCGCTTCTGGGCCACGGCGATCTTCAGGTCGCGCCAGCCCTCCTCGCGGGTGTTGACCTTGCCGGCGTCGACGGCGAACTCCCAGCCCCCCTCGGCCTGGCGGAACCTCGCGGCGGAGGCCGTCTCGGTCCCCTGCCAGCGGGCGACGCGCGACGCCTGCCGCTCGCAATAGACCCGGAGGGTCGCGCTCGAGGGGCTGACGCCGAGCAGGTCCCGGAGGTGCTCGCGAGCCCGCTCGAAGGAGAGGTCGGCGGCCAGGCGGCAGGCCTGGCGTTGCAGCCGGGGGCTCAGGCCGCCGTCGAGGCCGAGCGCGGCGTCGGCATGGTAGTCGCCCGGGGAGCAGGGGCAGCGCGACCCCCACCATCGCCGCCGCAAGGCGACCGGGCCCAGGCAGGTGAAGACATCTCGCGAGGCCGGCCCCCGGTTCTCGCGGGCCCGCCCGCAGGAGCACCGCCTCAGCGGCGCCCCTTTTTTTCGGCGGCGTCGAGCCGGGACTGGACGGCGTGCTCCAGGAGGCGGCACTGGTGTTCGCGGCCCCGCTCGATGACGGCGTCCTCGCAAGCTTCGAAGACCGACCCGTCGGGCGCGGTGGCGGCGAGGTCTTTCATCTCGCCGACATAGCTGGCATAGCCGCGGATCAGGCCCTCGTCCTCGGCGTCGATCTCCAGGGTGATGACCTTCCGTGCCATGTCGGGCCTCGCGAGTTGTGGCTGGCTGTCGCCCTATCTTGCCAACTCGACGGAATCACCACCAGAGGATTTGGTTACATCCGAGGGAGGAGGGAGGCGAGGGGGCGGAAAGAGGCGACCTCGGCCGGGGGGCGTCGTGATCCGGCCGAGAGCGGCGGCGGACGAGCCCACGGGCGGCCCGATCGGTTCAAGCGGCGAGGCCGGTCGGGCCGATCGAAGGGCTGTCGCCGGATCGACGACGGCCCCGCGGGGGCCGGGCCGGCCGGGCCGTCTTGGGACCTCACCGGATGCTCGATCTGGCCGCACGTTCCCCGAGGTCTGCCCCCCGGGGAGCCCGACGGTGGGCCGCGAAGATCGCCCTCGCCGCGCTGGGCGTCGGCCCGGCGGGGGCCGCCGCGACGGGGCCGACCCCGATCGAGGTCCGCGACGGCCGCGCCTCGTTCGACGTCCCCACGCCGAGGGGCGCGTCGAAGACGCTCGTCATCGTCTCGGCGCTCGCCCGCGAGGCCGGCCCGTTCCCGATCCGCCTCGAGGCCATGCCCATCGACGCCGAGGAGGTCCGATCCCACCGGCCCGCGGCCGACCCGACCTCCGGGATGGCCGTGGCGACCCTCGCACCCCTGCCCTCGGCCCCGTCTCCTCCCCCGGGCACCGGGATGCCCCCGGCGACGAGGACGAGGCGGTTCCATCTCCTCGTCCGCGACGGCGACGTCGCCAGCGCGAGCAATTACCTCCGGATCGAGGGGCGGCTCGCGGCGGTCGGCGAGCACGTCCAGGTCTACGTCGACTCGCGCGACTCCGGGGTCGTCGACCCCGGGCTCATCCGCGAGGCCGTGAGCACGTTCGAAGATGGCGTGCATCCTCTAGCCGTCCGACGGTTCGGCCCGGCCGAAGACGTCGACGGCGACGGGCGGTTCACCATCTTCGTGTCGAGCTGGCTCGACCGGCTGGCCGGGGGCCGGATCAAGGTCGACGGGTTCGTCCGCGCGGCCGACTTCGACCCGGGCCTCTCCGAGCCGTTCGGCAACCACTGCGACATGATGTACCTCGGCGCCTCGCTCCGGCCCGGGCCCCACCTCCGGACCGTGATCGCGCATGAGTATACCCACGCCATCACCTTCAGCCGGCGTGCCTTCCCCGCCGGGCCGGACGGGAGGCTCGGCATCGAGGAGGAGGGGTGGCTCGACGAGGGGCTGGCCCACCTCGTCGAGGACCTGCACGGCTACTCGCGGTCGAACCTCGACTACCGGGTCAGTGCCTTCCTCTCGCGGCCCGAGAAGTACCGGCTGGTGGTCGACGACTACTATGCGGCCGACCTGTTCCGGAGCCACGGCAACCGCGGCGGGGCGTTCCTGTTCCTCCGCTGGTGCCTCGACCGCCACGGCGATGCCGTGCTCGACCGCCTCGTCCGGTCGCGGCTCCGGGGGACGGCCAACCTCGAGGCGGCGACCGGTGAGTCGTTCGAGTCGCTCTATCGCGGGTGGACGGTGGCCCTCTTCCTGAGCGGGCTCGACCCGGCCGCCGACCCCGGCCAGCCGGGTCGGTATCGGAGCCTCGACCCGCGCGGGACGATCGAGGACTGGGTCCTCGCCGGCCCGAGGTCGTCGCGGGTCCGTCCCGGCGGCGCGGCCGACTCGTGGTCGGCGCCGGGGACCTCGACGCATTATGCCGTGGTCGAGGGGTCGGCCCGGGGGGCCGTCCGGGTCGAGGTCGCGGGGCCGTCGCGGGCCGGGCTCCAGGTCACGGCCGTCCCCCTGCCCGTCGACCTCGGCGGGTTCGACCTCGATATCCGGCCGACCTCGGGCCGCGACGGCGTGATGACGGTCCGGGCCCGGCTCGCCGACCGCGACGGCGCGGCGATCCGGCTCGGGGCGATCGCGTGGGAGCCGCTCGTGCCGGCCGCCGACGCGGGTGCGGCCGGGTTCCGCCGGGCCGGGCTCGACAGGCTCGGGATCGCCCGAAGGTTCGGCACCTCCGCCCTCGGCCCCGGGGCCCGGCTGGCCTCGGGGCCGATCCGACTCGAAGGCGTCCGCCCGGGCGACGGCCCGATCGTCTTCAAGGCCGTCGGCACCGACCCGGCCGGTCGTCGGGTCTCCGCCTGGGCCGAGGTCGAGATCCGACCCGAGCCGACCGCCGGGCTCGCGGCCGACGACGTCGGAGGTTAAACGCCCGTCCGTCGCGACGCCCCGGTCAGGCCGGCTCTTCGAGGAAGACGGCCTCGCGCTCGCCGCTCGAGAAGACGATCAGGAATTCGAGCGGGTCGGGCCCGACGGCCGTCGCCCGGTGGACGACATAACGGGGGATCAGCAGCGTCTGGCCGGGCCCGAGATCCACGGTGTCTTGCCCGTACATGTGGGCGCACCGGCCGGAGAGGATGTGGATCGTCTCCTCGCAATTCGGGTGGTAATGCACGGGCATGGCCGCGCCCGGCCGGACCTGGCAGAGGCCGACGGTCGTCTCGCTCGGGCGGGCGCCCTTGCCGGTGAAGAACCGGATGAGGCCCCACGGCACCTCGATGCGCGTCCCCTCGGTCGCGACGTAGGCCGGGTGATCGACGGCGAAGATCGGGGCGTCGGGGGTCGTGGGGCTCATGGCGTTCCGGCCGGGTTTGAGGGGGTCGGCGCCGTCCGGCCGGGCCGGGTTCGGCCGGCTCGGAGGGGGCCGGCCGTCGCCTCGACTGGCGTTGACAGGTCGGGGCGACTCCCCGATAGTAACGCCCCGCGAGGCCGGCGTCATGGGCCCAACGCCCCGCCCCAGGGCCGGCCTCCGTCCGCCGCGAGGCCCCCGGCCGCGCCCGCCCACGGTCGGTCGGCCCGCGACGTCCCCGGCGCAACCAAGGATGGGTCCCGCCATGCGAATCCTCGTCACCGGCGGAGCCGGCTATGTGGGCTCGACCCTCGTCCCAATGCTCCTCCAGCAAGGGCACAAGGTCCGCGTCTACGACGCGCTGAAGTTCGGCGGCCACGGCCTGCTGCCCTGCTGCCAGGACCGGTCGTTCGAGCTGATCCGCGGAGACGTCTGCGACCCCTCGGGCGTCGCCCGCGCCGTCGACGGGATGGACGCGATCGTGCACCTGGCCGCGATCGTCGGCTACCCGGCGTGCAAGAAGGAGCCGCAGGCGGCCCAGGCGACGAACGTCGAGGGGACCCGGGCCCTCCTCGCCGCCCGGCGGCCCGACCAGCGATTCGTCTTCGCGTCGACCGGCAGCATCTACGGATCGATCCCCGACTACGTCTGCAATGAAGACACCCCGCTCGCCCCGATCACCCTCTACGGCGCGACCAAGGCTACGGCCGAGGACCTCGTCCTGGCCGCCGGCAATGCGGTGGCGTTCCGCTATGCGACGGCCTTCGGCGTGTCGAACCGGATGCGGCTCGACCTGATGCCGAACGACTTCACCTATCAGGCCGTGAAGAACCGGAACCTGATCGTCTACGAGGGCGGGTTCAAGCGGACCTTCGTCCACGTCCGCGACATGGCCCGCTCGATCCTCTTCGCCCTCGACCGCTGGGACGCGATCCGCGACGACGTCTACAACGTCGGCCACGAGTCGATGAACTTCACCAAGGAAGACGTCGCCCGGCGAATCCTCGAGCAGGTGAGCTACTACCTCCACTTCGCCGAGGTCGGCCAGGACGCCGACGGCCGCAACTACGAAGTCTCCTACGAGAAGATCCGCGGTAAGGGCTTCGAGACCACCATCGACCTCGACCGGGGGATCGCCGAGCTCGTCCGCGCGGCGCACCTGATCGAGTTCCGGAACCCCTACGCGAACGTCTAGCCGCCGGGCCGACGCTCGCCCCGGGATGCCGGGAGGACAACATGCACAGCTTCTGGTCCGACAGTCGCGTCACCGTCACCGGGGGGGACGGGTTCCTCGGCCGGCACCTGGTCCGTCGGCTGGAGGGCTACGGGGCCCGGGTGTTCGTCCCCCGCAAGCGGGACTACGACCTGACCGCGCTCGACGCCGGGCTCCGGTGCCTGCTCGAACACCCCTGCGACGTCCTGATCCACGCCGCGGCGTACTACGGCGGGATCGGGATCAACCAGTCCCAGCCCGCGACGCTCTACTACACGAACCTCGTCATGGGGGCCAACCTGATGGAGGCGGCCCGGCTGGCGAAGGTCGGCAAGTTCGTGGCGATCGGCACCGCGTGCAGCTACCCCGGCTATCTCGACGGGAGCCTGAAGGAGGACGACCTCTGGGCCGGCCCCTGCCACGCCTCGGTCGTGAACTACGGCCTCACCAAGAAGATGATGGCCGTCCAGGCACAAGCCTATAAGCGGCAGTACGGGCTCGACTCGATCCACCTGATCCTGACGAACCTGTACGGCCCCGGGGACTCGTACAACCCCGAGCGGTCGCACGTCGTGGCCGCCCTGGTCCGCAAGTTCGTCGAGGCCGACATGGCGGGCGCCCCGTCGATCGAGGTCTGGGGCACGGGCCGGCCGGTCCGCGAGTTCCTCTACGTCGAGGACTGCGCCGACGCGATCGTGCTGGCCGCCGAGCGATACGATGACGCCGCGACCCCGCTGAACATCGGCACGGGCGTGGGGACGTCGATCCGCGAGCTGGCGGAGACGATCCACGCGGTCGTCGGCTGCAAGGGCCGGATCGCCTGGGATGCCGACAGGCCCGACGGGGCGGCGATGAAGGTGCTCGACGTGACGAGGATGAGGCGGGCGCTCGACGGCTGGTCGCCCCCGACGTCGCTCCGCGAGGGGCTCGCCCGGACAGTCTCCTGGTACCGGGCCGACAAGGCCCAGGCGGACGCGAAATGGTGAGCTATCCCCGACCGAAGGCGTGGGCCAGGCCCCATCGCCCCGAGGGCCGGACGGTCGAGACGCCCCGCAACCCCCCGGCCGAGACGCTCGCTCCCCCGACCGCCGGGCGGGCCGCGGTCCGGGTCGATTCCGGGCCGCCGTCGGGCTCGCGGCGGATCCTCTTCCTCAACCAATATTACTGGCCCGACCACGCCTCCACGGCGCAGCACCTGACCGACCTGGCCGAGAGCCTGGCCGCCCGCGGTCACGAGGTCCACGTCGTCTGCTCGCGCGGGGGGTATCGCGAGGGGACGCCCCGTGCGCCGCGGCTCGAGTCGCACGAAGGCGTGACCATCCACCGGGTCGACGCTACGTCGCTCGGGCGGCGAAGCTCGGCCCGGCGGATGGTCGACTACCTGAGCTTCTACCTCCGCGCGACCGGGCTCGGCCTGCGCCTGCCGCGATTCGACGTGGTGATCACGCTGACGACGCCGCCGATCCTCGGCCTGATCGGGACCCTGCTCCGACGGCTCAAGGGGTCGAGGCATGTCTACTGGAGCATGGACCTCCACCCCGACGCCAGCCGCGCCCTCGGCCGGATGGGCCGCCGGAACCCGGTCGTCCGCGCCCTGTCGTGGCTGAGCGACGCGGTCTATCGGCGGGCCGACAAGGTGGTCGTCCTCGGGGCGTACATGGCCGACCGGGTCCTGGCCAAGGGGGTCCGGCCCGACCGGCTGACCACGATCCCGGTCTGGAGCCGGTCGGACGAGATCTACCCGGTCGCGAGCGACGGCCACCCGCTCCGGGCCGACCTCGGGCTGGCCGGCAAGTTCGTGGCGATGTACTCGGGGAACCTCGGCCTGGCGCACGCCTTCGGCGAGTTCCTCGCGGCCGCCCGTCGGCTCCGCGACCGCGACGACGTCGTCTTCCTGTTCGTCGGCGACGGGCCTCGGCTCGCCGAAGTCCGCGCCGTCCAGCGGGCCGAGGGGCTGGCCAACATCCGGTTCCTCGACTCGTACCCGCGGTCGATGCTGCACGCGTCGCTCTCGCTCGCCGACGTCCACCTGATCTCGATGCGCGAGGAGATGACGGGCATCGTCGTGCCGGGCAAGCTCTACGGGGCGATGGCCTCGGGCCGGCCGACGATCTTCGTCGGGCCCGACCACTGCGAGGTCGCCGACACGATCCGCCAGGCCGCCTGCGGGGCGACCGTCCGCCCCGGCGACGTCGACGGCCTGGTCGCCGCTCTCGAAGGCTACGCGGCCGACCCGGAAGACGCCCGGTCCGTCGGCGAACGGGGCCGGGCCGCCTTCCTCGCCCGATACGAGCGCGACGGCTGCTGCGCGGCCTGGGCACGGCTGATCGCCCGGGTCGCCACCAGCCCGGCACGGCAAGAGGCCGACGCCGGGCCGCGGGTCATTGCAGGGTTGGCGACGAGGGGCCGGTGACGGGGGTGGGAGATGGGACCGGGCAATCGCAGAGCATACAGCACAGGATGAAAACGTTGGATCTGGGGAGATTCGCCGGTCGAATCCTGTCATTGAAGCCGGCGAAGTCGGTTGAGTTTGTCGTACCGTGGGAGTCCTTCGAGCTGCGCCGCCGAGGCTTTGAGCTTTCGGACCTCCTCTCAGCTGTGAATCGATGATCATCCTTGCCGTCGGTCGGGGTCACTCGCCGGCCTCGACCGCCGCCCCCGCCGGAGCCCCCTCGCGATGAGACTGTCCCTCCTAGCCGTCGCCCTGGCCGCGCCGATCTCCCTGGCCCTCGCCTCGCCCGTCGTCGCCGACGGTCCGGCGTTCGCCAGCTTCGCGGAGCTGCAGGCGAGCCACGACCGGGCGCTGATCAAGGACCTCGCCGCTTACCTCGGCAGGACGCCCCGGCCCGAGGACGCCGACCAGGCGTACATGGCCCTGTTCAACAAGGTAATCGAGCACGACTGGTTCTTCGACCACGAAGGCATCGCGCGCGATTATCTCAAGGCCAACCCCGACGGGCCGGTCCGTCCCCTGGCCCAGATCGTGGCGACCATGGCGCGGGCCCAGGCCGGCGTCTATGCGGAGGCCCTGGCCAACTTCAAGGCCCTGATGGACGGCCTGAGCGGGGCGGACCAGCTCGAATTCGCCAGCAACTTCGCCGACTCGCTGGCCACGTCGGCCACCTCGGCCGGCGAGGTCGGCGTGGCGCGCGAGGTGTATGAGGCGCTGCTGCGGAAGTTCGCCGCCGACAGCCCCGCGCTCAAGCAGAAGGTGGTCGACGACCTCGCCCGGCTCGACCGGGTCGGCAAGCCGGCCCCGTCCATCGAGGTCAAGGACCTCGACGGCAAGGCGTTCCGGTTCGACGACCTGAAGGGGAAATACGTCCTCGTCGACTTCTGGGCGACCTGGTGCGCCCCCTGCCTCGCCGAGCTGCCCCGGGTGCAGGCGGCCCGCGCGAGGTTCTCGTCCCGGGGGTTCGAGGTCGTGAGCGTCAGCCTCGACGAGACCCGGGGGGCGGTGGCCGACTTCGTCCGGCTCCGCAACCTCCCCTGGGTCCAGATCCACAATGCCACCTGCGCCGGCGACCTCGTCCAGGCGTTCGGCGTGAACACGATCCCGGCGACGTTCCTGGTCGACCCGAAGGGCGTGATCGTCCGCCTCGACCTCAAGGGGCCGGCGCTCGACAAGGCGCTCGACGCGCTCCTGAAGTGACGCCGCGAGGGCAGGCCATCACTTCTTGACGTCGTCCTCGATCAGCTTGAAGAAGTCGTCGTCCGACGGGCCGGCCTCGGCCTTCTTGGCGGGCTCGGCCTTGACGTGCTCGGGCAGGGCGTCGTCGAAGTCGGCCTCGTCGACCGAGAGCCGTTCGATCGCGGCCGGCGGCCTCGTCGGCCTGCGCTTGGCCGCGGGCTTGTCCTCGGCGTCGAGGCCGGCCAGCTCCATCAGGGAGGTCTTCTGGCGGGACTCGGTGATCTCCTCATCGAGGACGCTGCGGTTCTCCAGCAGGGCCGCCGGGCCGACCGGCTCGTAGTCGATCCGGTAGAGGTGGCCGGCGATCCCGACCTCGACGTCGGGCATCACGCCCTGGTCGGACGCGATCCGCGCGCCGTTGACGGTCGTCCCGTTGGTGCTGCCGAGGTCGCGGACGTGCCAGACGCCGCTGATGAGCCTCAGCTCGCAGTGCTTGCTCGAGACGTTGTCGAAGTCGAGGCAGATGTCGCAGCTCGGCCGACGGCCGACGACCAGCGACTCCTTGAGGAGCGGGACGGGGTCGCCGCCGCCGAGCGGCGTCAGCAGGCCCAGGGGCTTCGATGACGAGGTCGGCATGGGGCAGTCTCCCGGACGGATGAGGGCGAGCGACGGGGGGGTCTGGATAGGCCTCGACGGGAGTAAGATACCCGACCGGCGACCCCGGGCTCAAGCACGTTGATCCGGCCCCGGCCGGCCCGGCGGGGGCGCGCCGGGACGGGCGGGGGTCTGGCAACCGGGGGCGGGTTCGGATAGGTTCGGGTCGTCCGCCCCCGGACGATGGGGGCCGGCCTCTCCCCCGAGCCCTGCCCGGAGCACGACCGATGTTGCACGACCCCTCCCGCGGCCTGACCCGTCGCGAGGCCCTCGCCGCCGGCGCGGCGACCCTCGGCGCCCTGGCGATCGGCGCCCGCCGGTCGACCGCCGACGACGCGACCGGCCGGTACGGCCCGTTCAAGATGGGCCTCCAGAGCTACTCGCTCCGCCACTACAAGCGCGACGAGGCCCTCGCCAAGACCAAGGAGCTGGGGGTCCACTACTGGGAGTCGTTCTCGGCCCACATCCCGGCCGACGCGAGCCGGGCGGCCGAGGCGAGGGAGGCCGCGAAGGCCGCGGGGGTCGAGGTCATCGGCTTCGGCGTCACCCGGTTCACCAAGGACGCCGACGCCAGCCGGAAGGTCTTCGGCTTCGCCCGGGCCATGGGGATCGGCTACCTCTCGGCCGACCCCGACCCCGACGCGTTCGACAGCCTGGACCGGCTCGTCGAGGAGTACGGGATCCCGATCGGCATCCACCCGCACGGGCCCGGCCATCGCTGGAACACGATCGACAAGATCTCGGCCGCGATCAAGGACCATCACGAGAAGATCGGCCTCTGCAACGACACCGGGCACCTGCTCCGATCCGGCCAGGACCCCGTCCGCGCCGTCGAGGTCTTCGGTAAGCGGACCTACGGCGTCCACCTCAAGGACGTCAAGGACGCCAAGACGTTCACGATCCTCGGCCGGGGCGACCTCCGCCTCAACGACCTGCTCAAGGCGCTGGCCGCCATCGAGTACTCGTACTGCCTGGCTCTGGAGTACGAGGAGAACGAGGACGACCCGATCGCCGACATCCGCGCCTGCCTCGACGCCGTCGCGAAATCGGCCTCGGGCCTCAAGCCCGCTTGAGACAAGATCGGGGGAAAACGGACGATCCCGGACGGAGGCCGCTCGCCGTGCTCAATCGCGTGCTCGAGCCCGAGGCGATGGACTCGCCCGAGGAGGCGAAGGACTACGACGCGATGGATCACGCCGGGGTCAACGCCCGGTTCGTCGCCGACTTCCTCGCCGCCCACGGCCCGTGCCGGGGGGGCACGATCCTCGACGTCGGGACCGGGCCGGGCCGGATCCCGATCCTCCTGGGCCGGGCCGACCCCTCGGCCCGGGTGCTCGGTGTCGACCTGGCACGCCAGATGCTCGACCTCGCCTCGGAGAACGTCGGGCGGGCCGGGCTGTCCGACCGGATCGCGCTGGAGGCCGTCGATGCGAAGCGGATCGACTACCCCGACGGCCGGTTCGAGGCGGTGATCTCCAACACGATCGTCCACCACATCCCCGACCCCCTCCCCGCGCTGGCGGAGATGGCCCGGCTGGTCGCGGCGGGGGGCACGCTGTTCGTCCGCGACCTGGCCCGGCCGGACGACGACGGCGCGGTCGCCCGGCTGGTCGAGGCCTATGCGGCGGGCGAGTCGCCGCCGGCCCGCGCCCTGTTCGAGGCGTCGCTCCGCGCGGCCTTGACGCTCGGGGAGGTCCGGGCGATGGTCGCCGGCCTGGGCCTGCCGGAGGGGGGCGTGGCGATGACGTCGGACCGGCACTGGACCTGGACACACCGACGCGCGACCGATGCCCGCTGACACCCCGGCCAGCGAGCGCGACCTGGAGACCCCCAGCTTCGACGGGCTGGCGCTCTCGGGCCGGATCTGGCACGTCGACCGGCCGAGGGGGGTGGTCGTCGTCGCCCACGGACTGGGCGAGCACGGCGGGGCGTACGGCCACGTCGCGCGGGCGCTCGGGCGGTCGTCGCAGGTCGACGTCCTCGCCGTCGACTTCCGCGGCCACGGTCGGAGCCCGGGGAAACGCGGGGTCGTCCAGCGCTACGAGGACCTCTGCGGCGACCTCCGCGCGGCGATCGCCTTCGCGGCGGGACGGTGGCCGGGGCTCGCCCGATTCGTGCTCGGCCACTCCAACGGCGGCCAGGTCGTCCTGCGGTCGGCCCTCGACGGCGGGCTGGACGTCGCCGGGGCCGTCCTGAGCAACCCGGCGCTCCGGGTCGCGGCCGCGGTCCCGCGCTGGAAGCTCGGGGTCGGCCGGGTCCTCCGCCGGGTCGCCCCGGGGGTGACGCTCCGGACCTCGGTCGACCTCGACACCCTCACCCGCGACCCCGCGATGATCGAGGAGCGGCGCGCCGACCCGCTCCGGCACAGCCGGATCAACGGGCCGCTCTTATTCGGCCTGATCGCCGGCGGGGCCGACGTCGCCCGCCGCGCGGGGGAGTTCCGGCTGCCCGTCCTGCTCGTCCTGGGCGGGGCCGACCCGCTCATCGACGCCGCCTTCACCTCGGGCGTCTTCGACCGGCTCGGGTCGGCCGACAAGACCCGCCTCACCTACCCGAGGATGCTCCACGAGCCCCTGAACGACCTCGACCGCGAGGCCCCCCTCGCCGCCATCGGCCGGTGGCTCTCCGACCGGCTCCCTCCCGTCTGAAGCCCCGGCCCGGCCACGAGTTCCATCCGTTCGCCCCCGGCCGCGAGGTCGCCGGGACGTGCAGGCCCCAACCGGACCTTCACGCGACCTTCCTCGGAAGCCCACGCGAGCCCGGGGCCGAGGGTCGCTTACCGGACCCGGGCGGGCTCGATCCGGGCCGATCTCCGCGACGTAGGGGCGACAAATCCGCGCAAAAAATCGGTGCCGGCCTATGTTCAGGGAGGTATGTTCGTTATCCTAGTGATTGATGCACCCATGCGATCATCCTGGGCAGCTTCATCTCGAAGGCGGGCCGCGACGGCCCGGGGAGTGCGACTATGGGGACGTCGACGTCGAACGTCGGCCGAGGGCGGATCCGATGGGCAGTCCTGGCCATGGCGGCCTTCCTCGGCCTCGCCGGCCTCCTCGGCGCGCCCGGGGCGGCCCGGGGCGGGTTCGTGGTCAACGACCTCGGGCCCCTGCCCGGCGGGACGAGCAGCGCGGGGTTCGGGATCAACATGGGCGGCCAGGTCTGCGGGACCGGCCTGCTCGGCGACACGACCTCGCGCGCCTTCCTCGGCGGCGGGTCGTCGATCAGCTCGCTCGGCACGCTCTCGGGGGGTGCCAACAGCAACGGCTACGCGATCAACGACGCCGGCCGCGTCGCCGGGACGAGCGACGTCCGGATCGGCCCGGGCGACTTCCGCACGCACGCCTTCCGGACCGACGAGCATGGCAAGCTCCAGGACTTCGGCGCCTTCGGCCGCGACTTCGCCAGCGCCGCGCTGGCGATGAACGCCTCGGGGACGATCGCGGGCACGAGCGGCGGCGGCACGTTCACCCGCGCCGTGATCGCCACCGCCCCGAGCGCGTTCACCGACCTCGGCACCCTCGGCGGCCAGAACGCCGCCGCGACGGCGATCAACGACGGCAACGTCGTCGCCGGCTGGTCGCAGGTGGCCAGCGGGGCCCACGTCGCCTTCCGGACCTCGGCCAACGGCCTCCAGTCCCTCGGGACGCTCAACGGCCTCGGGTCGAGCGAGGCCACCGGGATCAACCAGGCCGGGGACGTCGTCGGCTTCTCGGGCCAGGGGGACGCCTCGCGGGCCTTCCTCTCCCGGATCGACACCCCCGGGCTCGTCGAGCTCGGGCTGCTCCCCTCCGCCACGTCGGCCATCGCGCACGCGATCAACGACCGGCGCCGGGTCGTGGGCGAGGCCGGCTTCACTTCGGGCCCGTCGCACGCCTTCCTCTACGACGCGGCGTCGCCGAACGGCCTGTACGACCTGAACGACCTGATCGACCCCCGCCTCGACATCACGATCCTGTCCGCCACGGGGATCAACGGCCGGTCGATGATCGTCGGCACGGCGCGGGTCGGTTCGTCGATGCACGCCGTGCTCCTGACCCCCGAGGGCCGGAGCATCTTCGACCCGTTCGCGGTCCCCGAGCCGCCGGCCGCCCTCCTGCTGGCCGTCGGCGGGATCGGTGCCGCGGCCTGGCGGCGGCGGGCCCTGCGTCGGCCGGCTTGAGACGCCCGCGGCATGGGCCGGGGCCCCCCCGGAAGCCCGACGGTCGGCGTTGCCTTTTCGCATCATGAAGCGGCGGAGAAGGCCCCTGGTCCGGCGCCGACGCCCGACCTCGGGGCCCGCCGGATCTCGGGGGGGTTTCGCCCTTATCCGTTGCTGGGCCAAGGGTAAGCGAGACAGGCGTCGATCGCGCCGCGTCGGTCGCACGCGATCGGGGCGTCGCGCTCGAGGGCGCCGGGGCGATCGCCGACGGGCCGGACGCTTGCATCCGGCGTTTGGCTCCGTTAACGTCACGACCTCCGCGAGCACGTGATCTCGCGTTAGCATGTGTTCTTGGCAAAATCCTGCGGAGCGACGATGCTGGATCGCCCAGGCCCGCGCCTCGCGCGGGCCGGCCGTCCCTCACCGCCGGTTCACCGGAGCCCGTTCGTTCCCCGCTCTCCAACGGAAGGTGATCTGATGAACCATCGAACCCGTGCCCGGGCCGTCGTCCCCGGGCTCCTGGCGACTCTCTCCGCGATCCTCCTGACCTCCTGGGCCGGCCCCGCGCGGGGCGACTACACCATCGCCAGCAACTTCACCGCGGCGGGCTACGTCTCTTCGGGCTCGGCCATCTACGTCGGCGATGTCTTCGCCCCGCTGGGGATCACCAACGAGGCGGCCGCGCAGGAGTTCACCGCCTCGGCCACCGGGTACGTCACCACGATCGTTGCATCGATCGACAAATTCACCCCGCTGACGTTCCCCCTGATCGCCAAGATCACCCAGGCGAACGGGTCCGTCCCGGGCGCGGTGCTCGCCTCGATCTCGCTCCCCCCGTCGCAGGTGGCCACCAGCGTGCCCGCCGGCACGAGCCTGACGACGCTCGACTTCACCCGGGCGAACGTGCAGCTCAGCGCGGGCACGTCGTACTTCGTGACGCTCTCGGTCGACGCCGCCGCGGCCGGGGACGTCCGTTATCGGGCGCTCCTGCTCGCCACCAACGCGAATTTCTTCGGGTTCCACCCGCTCTACTCCCCCGACGGCGGTTCGACTTTCCGGGCCGAGACGCTGGCCAACGAACTCGGCCTGAACATCCAGGGCTCGGCCACTCCGTTTGCCGTTCCCGAGCCCGCCTCGGCCCTGTCGCTCGCCCTGGGCGGGGTCCTCGCCGTCGGCGCGGCGTCCCGGCCCCGTCGACGTCGGGACCAGGACTGATCCCGGGCAGGGCCGCGGGGCGACCGGGCCCGCGGTCGGCCGCCGCCCCCTTCGAGGGAAGGTAGGCCCGGCACGGCGATGTTCCGGGCTCGGGGATCGCGATGCACCAGGCCGGGCGCGCCTCGTCCGATCTCGGCCGGGTGAGCGCCCTTCGCCCGGATTCGCGGACGTCTCGATCCGACGGTCGGGTGGGTTCGCCCGGGCAGGGTCAGGCGCGGACGAAATTCTGGCCCGGGAGGCGGCGGACCAGCCGGCGCATCTCCAGGATGCTGATCGTCGCCATCACCCGCTGCGCCCCCAGGCCGGTCTCGACGATCAGGCGGTCGACGCCGACCGGCTCGTCCCCCAGCCGGTCGAGGATCGACCGCTCCTGCTCGGTGAGCGACAGCTCGGCCAGCGGGGTTGGGTGTGCCTCGCCGACCGGGACGTGCATCGGCCGGGCCCCCCGGACCTTCGGCCCGAGTTCTTCGAGGATGTCCTCGACCGTCTCGACGAGCCGGGCCCCGTCGCGGATCAGGCGGTGGCAGCCGACCGAGGCGAGGCTGTCGACCGGCCCCGGCACGGCGAAGACCTCGCGGTTCTGCTCCTGCGCGTGCTTGGCCGTCGAGAGCGACCCGCTCCTCGGCGTCGCCTCGACCACGACCACCCCCAGGCTCAGGCCCGAGATGATCCGGTTCCGCTGGGGGAAGAGCCCGGCGAGCGGGGCCTGGCCCATCGCCGACTCGCTCACGACGGCCCCGGCCCCGGCGACCTCGCGGGCGAGGTCGGCGTGCTCGGGAGGGTAGGTCTGGGAGAGGCCGTTGGCCAGGACCGCGATCGTCCGGCCGCCGGCCCGCAGCGCGGCGCGATGGGCCGCGGCGTCGATCCCGCGCGCCAGGCCCGAGACGACCGTCAGGCCGACCCGAGCCAGCGACGCCCCGAGCCTGTCGGCGATCCGCATGCCATACGGGGTGCCGTGCCTCGACCCGACGACCGCGACCGCCAGGGCGTCGCGGGGCTCGATCGTCCCCCGGACGTAGAGCAGGCTCGGCGGGTCGGGGATCTCGGTGAGGGTCGACGGGTAGCCCGCCGCCCCGTGCGCGACGGGCGTGACCCCGTGCTCGCGGCAGAGGGCCAGCTCCGCCTCGGGGTCGGACTCGTCGCGGGCCCGGACGATCTTCTCGGCGAGCACCGGGCCGATCCCGTCGACCGCCCGGAGCGAGGTCGACGACGCCCAGAGGACCCGACGGGCCGAGCCGAAGTGGTCGATCAGGGCGCGGCAGGTCTGCGGCCCCACGCCGGGGACCATCGTCAGGCGGATCAGGTCGAGCAGCGCCTCGTCGGTCACGTCGGTCCGGCTCCGGGGGGGGTGGACGGATCGAGGCAGGAGCGGACGGTGGCCTCGGTGGGCACGTCGGTCAGCTCGACCCGGCCGATCCGCGTTGGCAGGACGAAGCGGGCGCGGCCGTCCCGGTTCTTCTTGTCGCGGCCGATCGCGTCAAGCAGGGCATCGGGGTCGAGGCCGGGGGCCGAGGTCGGCAGGCCGAACCGGGCGAGGAGGGCGGCCAGCCGGGCCGTCACCTCGGGGCCGACCCAGCCCAGCCGCTCGGCGATCCGCGACTCGACAACCATGCCGACGGCGACCGCCTCGCCGTGCTGGAAGGCCCCGCCGTAGCCGGCGACGGCCTCGATCGCGTGGCCGACGGTGTGGCCGTAGTTCAGCACGGCGCGGAGGCCGGCCTCCTCGCGCTCGTCCCGCGCCACGACCCCGGCCTTGAGCCGGCAGCAGGCCGCGACGATCCGCCCGAGGGCCTCGGGGTCGCGGCCGAGGATCGTGGCGGCGTCGGCCTCGATCGCGTCGAAGAAGTCGGCGTCGAGGATCATCCCGTACTTGACGACCTCGGCCAGCCCGCACCGCAGCTCGCGGGTCGGGAGCGTGGCGAGGCTCGCGGTGTCGGTCCAGACGCCGACCGGTTGGTGGAAGGCCCCGACGATGTTCTTCGCGCCGGGGTGGTTGATCCCGACCTTGCCGCCGACCGCGCTGTCGACCTGGGCCAGCAGGGTCGTCGGGACCATCAGGAGCGGCAGGCCGCGGGCATAGGTGGCGGCGACGAAGCCGGCGAGGTCGCCCACCACCCCCCCGCCGATCGCGACGACGCAGGCGTGCCGGTCGGCCTTCATCGCCACGAGCCGGTCGAACAGGTCCTGCGCGTGGGCGAAGCTCTTGGACGCTTCACCGGGGGGGACCTCGGCGACCTCGCAGGCGATCCCGACGCCCTCCAAGCTCGCGCGTCGCGGGCCGACCAGGTCGAGGAGGTTGGCGTCGGTCACGATTAGGCCGCGACGGCATCCCCGGCCGGCCCAGGTGGCGGTCAGGGCGTCGCGGGCGAACGGGCCGAGGCCCTCCGGAGACCCGGCGACGACGCGGACGACGTAGGTCCGCGGGCCGAGGTCGACCGTCACGTCGATGGTTGGGGGGGTCAAGGTGTGGACTCCGGGGAGTTTATCCATTTTAGCATCGAAATCGGGGTTGGGAATCCGGCAGGGTCGGACGATCCCCGACCGGCGATCTCCCCCCGACGGCCGTCCCCGAAGGCATTGGATGGATTGCCACCCGGGCGGACGACGGATAAAATGAGGGGCATCACGGAAGGCCCCTCCCACCCTCCGTCCGTCCGTCACGATCCGCCCCGGGTGGCCCCTCATGACCGACTTCTTCAACTGGTCGCTCGACCTCGGGCGCTGGGCGGGGGCCCGGGTCCGGGTCCACTACGGGTTCGTGATCTGGGCGGTCATCGACCTCGTCTTCAAGGTCTTCGGCGAGCCGTCGCGGGTCGTGCCGACCCTGGCGTGGCTGGGGGTCCTGCTCGTCGTGCTCGCCCTGCACGAGCTGGGGCACGCGGTCGCGGCGGCCTGGGGCGACGGCGACGTCGAGGACGTCCTGCTCTGGCCGCTCGGCAACCTCGTCGGCCCGTCGCACAGCCGGTCGACCGACGACACGAGGGCCGTGGCCGCCGGACTCGCGGTGAGCGGAGGCCTCGCGGTCGTCTGCTGGATGGCCCTGGCGGCGCTCGGGTACCGGATGGTGCTCTCGCCGTTCGGCGGGCCGGTCGACTCGGGGGCCCCGACCCGGATGGGCAGCGACCCGACGGCGATCGCCCGGGCGACCTCGCCGACCTGGTACCTCGGCTGGTTCGGCTGGCTGAACTGGGTCGTCTTCCTCGCCAATTGCCTGCCCGCCCTCCCGTTCGACGCCGGCCGGATCGTCCGGGCCAAGGTCTCGCGGCCGGCGCTCGGGCTGGCGCGCGACGCCATGATCGGCCCGTGGACGGCCCACACCGTCGCCGGGCTCCTCGCCGTCGTCGGCCTGCTCCGGCTCGTCTTCTCCCACCAGCTCGCCGACGCCGTGACCCTGATCTCTCTCGCCCTGCTGATCGAGATCATCGTCCGGACCGAGGCGCGGATGATGGAGGACGGCAGCTTCTTCGACGACGGCGTCTTCGGCTACGACTTCTCCGAGGGATACACCAGCCTCGAGTCGTCCGCCGCGAAGGTCCGGCCCTACCGCGAGAGCGCCCTCAAGCGGTGGCGTCGCAAGCGGTCCGACGTCCGTCGCCAGCGCCGGGCCGCGCAGTTCGCGGCCGAGGACCGCCGGCTCGACGAGATCCTCGACAAGCTCCACCGGCTCGGCCGGCCGTCGCTCTCCGACGAGGAGCAGCGGTTCCTCGTCCGGGTCAGCTCGCGGATCCGCAAGCGGCCCAAGGACCGTGAGTAGCCGCCCCCCCCTGCTCGACGCCCTGGCCCGACGCCCGCTCCTGCTCGACGCGGGGATGGGCGTCCGCCTGATGGGTCGGGGACTCGACCTCGATCGGGACGACCCCGCGCTCTGGAACCTCACGCATCCCGTCGCCATCCGCGAGGTCCACGAGGCCGACGTGAAGGCCGGGTCGGACGCGCTGGTCACGAACACGTTCGGGGCCAACGCGACCTGGCTCGCCCGCCACGGCCGGGCCGGCGACATGACCGGGATCAACGCCCGGGCCGTCGCGATCGCCCGGGAGGCGGCCGGTCCGGGCCGATACCTCGTGGGCTCGATCGGCCCGACCGCCGCGACCGCCGACGCTTACCTGTCGCAGGCCGAGGCCCTCGCCGACGCGGGGGTCGACGCCCTCCTGCTCGAGACCCACGACCCGGACCAGGCCCTCCTCGGCCTCGCCGCGCTCCGCGCGACGACGCCCCTGCCGATGGTGGTCGGCCTGGCGATCCTGCCGGCCGACCTCGGCGCGGCCGTCCGCCGGATCGAGGACGCCGGGGCCGTCGCCGTCGGGGTCAACTGCATGAGCCCCGAGGACGCCTCGCGGGCGATCCTCGCCATGCGCGAGGCGACCCGGCTCCCCCTGCTCCACAAGCCGGGCGCGATGGCCCCCGGGACGCCGACCGTCTCCCCCGCCGACTTCGCCTCGGCGGTGGCCGGCCTTCTCCGGCTGGGCGTCCGTCTCCTCGGCGGCTGCTGCGGGGCGACCGAGGCCCACGTCGCCGCCCTCCGCTCGGCCCTCGATGCGGCGGGGCGTCCCGGCGTAGGATAGGAATGAGACGATGCCGGATGCCCAGGCATCCTGCCGCGTCCGACTACGAGTCCCACCCCTTGCGATTCCAATACAAACTCAGGAACATGTTGATCCTCGTTGCCGTTGTGGCAACGACGCTCGGCATTCTTATCGGTCTCCTCCATCGGATCGATGCGGGCTTGTCGGACTTTTACGGGCCGGATGGGACCTTGGCAAGGCAGACGTCATCGCATCGACCGCAAGCCGTGACTGTCCCGCGTTGAAGGTCCCGAGTGAGATCGACCCGCCCTCCCCTTCCCCGGTCGGGGCGGGACGGGCCGGCAAGCCGTCCCGACCGGGGGAGAACGCCCCATGCCGCCGCCCGAGTCCGCGATCGCGACGCGTCCCCGCAGGAAGCCGAAGGTCCGCCGCGAGGACCTCAAGGCCGGCGAGTGCCTCTGCGACCACTGCTACGGCAAGTGCTGCCGCTACTTCTCGCTGCCGATCGAGACCCCGTCGACCTGGGACGACTACGACGCGATCCGCTGGTACCTCGCGCACGGCCGGACGCTCGTCTACGTCGAGAAGGGGACGTGGTTCCTCGTGGTCATGACCCGCTGCCGGTACCTGACGAAGGACGACCGCTGCCGGATCTATCACAGCCGGCCGAAGATCTGCAACGAATATTCGACGGCCGACTGCGAATACGATGACGACTGGATCTTCGAGAAGGTCTTCGAGCGGCCCGAGCAGATCTGGGAGTACGCCGAGGCCGTGCTCCCGCCCCGGAAGCGCAAACCCCCGCCCGGCCCGGTCGTCACCCAGATCGGCGGCGCGGGCCAGGCGTGACGTCCGAGCCCCCGTCCGATCTTCCCGGAGGGATCGCCGATGCCGCACCACCGAGGACTGGACCGGGCGCTCCGATGCGTCGGCCTCGCCGCCTCCGTGATCTTCCTCGCCGTCGCCGGCCTGATGGCGGTGGCCGCCTTCGCGGTCATGAGGACGCTCCCGCTCATCGGGCAGATGGCCGCGGAGTTGGGTGCCTTCATCGCGCAGGCGATGGTGACGACGGCCGTGGCGATCGTCGCGACGGTCTTCGCCCTGGCGCTCTCGGACGGGTGCGACCGGGCCTCCTGGCTCGCCCTCGCGGTCGCCAACTGGGCCCGGATCGCGGCGGCCTTCTTCCCCTGATCCGACCCGAGATCGGCCCGGGGTGCCGGTGCCGGGCCCTCGCGGCGATCCGGCCCGGCCCGCAACGGAGGTCAAGCCCGTCAGACGGCACGCCGCCGCGCGAAGGCCAGGGCCAGCCCGCCGACGGCCGTCAGCGCCAGGCTCGTCGGCTCGGGGACGGTATTCTGGTTGGCCATGACGACGATGATGCCGTCGCTCCCGGGCGAACCCGGGCTCGTCGGGACACCGTTGACGGAGCCTCCCAGTCCTCCGAGGCCGCCGGCGACGTAGATCGTCCCCCCGTTGACGAACGACCCGGTGTCCGTCTGCACGAGGATCAGCCCGCCGCCCCCGCCGCCCCCGCCACCGTTGTGATTGAAGCCCGAATCCCCGCCGTTGCCGCCATTCGCGATCAGGGTGCCGACCAGCGAAGCGGTCGCTCCGTTGAGGGTGATCGTGCCCCCGCTCCCGCCGCCGCCGCCCCCGTTCCCGGAATTCCCGGCCGTCGCGTGGACGTCGATCGTCCCGCCGATGACGACGGCCCCGACCGCGCCGAGTTCGATCGAGCCTCCGCCGGCGCCCCCGATCCCTCCGGTCCCCCGGATCCCTCCGACGCCGCCGCCTCCGCCGCTGCCGACACCCCCGCCCGCCGGGCCGCCGGGACCTCCTGCAAACGTCGGGAAGCCGCCGCCGTCGCCTCCCCGTCCACCGTTGCCACCCCCGCCTCCCCCCGTACCGGACCGACCCCCGCCCGGACCGCCCCCGGAATGCTGAGGCACAGGAGGACCGCCCAACCCACCACCCGGGGGACCATCTTGTCCCGAGCCGAAACCGGTGATGAGACTGCCGGCGGCCATCGTCAGGTCACCGCGCGACAGGAGGGCGAAACCGTACGATGCGATGAACCCTCCGAAGATCTCTTCTCTCGGCCCCCCGGTGACTCGAAACGAGTCGCCACTGCTGATCGCGATCGAGTCGAAGTCGAAGACGGCCGTGGTCCCCGAGACCACCCCGGACAGTCTCGTCCCGTCGGGCAGGTACAATGTCGGGACCCGGCCGATCGTCGTGTCGACGCGATACGCCCCCGTCTGAGTCGGGAAGGCCCCCAGCGACGCGAAGGATCGCGGGTCGAGGATGTCGGCCCGGGCGGCCGAGGCCGATGCCAGCAGCAGGAACAGCAGGGCGGCAGTTCTTTGCATAAGAATGCCTGACTCGCTCTTTTCGGGTCCGGACCGATCAAAACGACACGGAAGGGTACTTTAGCAGACCGATGCTCGGAAGACTCGACCAATCCATCATTGGAGTCGAAAAGCCACACCCGGCGAGGTGTCCAAGGCCGCGACGTTCGAATGGCGAATGATCCGCCGCCGGGGGATCGGTGTCCCTATCGGGCCTCCCGCCGGGGCAGGCCCGCAGTTGACTCTGGGTCGGTCGAGCGGGCCCGGGGTGCGTGACCGGGGCGACCGGAGGGCGGGAACTCGCCCGCGCCGGGCTGCGGAGCGCACTAGGATTCGGCCGAGGAGCGGGGTTAGGATGGGGCCCGGGGCGCGAGGCCGGGCTCCCCGGCCGCGTCGGGCCGCGACCGGGCGCGACGGGGCGGGACTACGCGGCGATGGCGAACCGACACAACCACTATGAGGCCGCGTTCGAGGGGTATATCCGCTCGATCCGGGTCCCCTGTGTCGCCGTCGACGAGGCCAAGCGCGCCTTTTTCGGGGATGGGGGGCTGAAAAATCCCGACTTCCTCCTGTATCCTCGGATGGGCACGAATCTCGTCGTGGAGGTGAAGGGGAAGCGCGGCAAGGACGCGAGGGGGCGTCGTCCCTGGGAGAACTGGGTGACGACGGACGACCTCGACGGCCTGGCCCGTTGGCAGGAGATGTTCGGGCCGGGCTTCCGCTCGATCCTGGCGTTCGCCTATGCCGAGCCGCTCCCCGCCTTCGCGCTGCCGCCCGGCGACGGCGCGTACGAGTTCCGGGGCCTGGCCTACCGTTTCTGGGCGGTCGGCCTGGACGACTACGTCGCCAACCTCCGGTCGCGAGGCCCGGCCTGGAAGGCGGTCGCCATGGCCCGCGTCGCCTTCCGGAGGCGGGTGCGCCCGCTCCGCGAATGGCTACCGATGACGGTCGAGACCCCCCGACGCCCGAGACCCCTGAAGGACCGCAACCGATGACCCATCTCCGACCCCGGATCCGACTCAGGCTCCGCCCCCTGGCCGCCGCCCTCGCCCTGGCCTGGGCCCTCGGCCCGATCGCCGCCCCCGCCCACGCCCAGGAGGCCGCCGCCGAGGGAGAACCCAGTGAGGGGAACCCCGTCCCGGGCTATATCGCCACCGGCTTGCTCTCGTGCGGGGCGATCTTCGTGCTCTGCAAGTCGGCCCGGCGGTGAACCTGGGAAAATACGGAGGGTGATCAGCAGATGACGCAGATGAACGCAGATAAATTTATTTATTAATGGTTCTATCTGCGTTCATCTGAGCCATCTGCGGATGATTCTCTTCGCGCCACCCTCGACAGGGCCGCTCGATGATCGATTCTCTCGCCCGTCCCAGCCTCGACGAGGTGGCCGCGACCTACCGGACGCCGGTGCTCGACCTGATCCTCCGGGCGGCGGCGGTCCACCGCCATCACCACGACCCGTCGCAGGTCCAGGTCTGCGTCCTGCTCTCGATCAAGACCGGCGGGTGTCCTGAGGATTGCGGCTACTGCCCCCAGGCCGCCCGGTATCAGACGGGGGTCGAGGCCCGCGGGCTGCTCGACGTCGGCGAGGTCCTCGACGCGGCCCGACGCGCGCGGGGCGACGGCGCGACCCGGTTCTGCATGGGGGCCGCCTGGCGCGAAGTCCGGGACAACGCCCAGTTCGACCGCGTCCTGGAGATGATCCGCGGCGTCAAGGCGCTGGGGTTGGAGGCCTGCTGCACCCTCGGGATGGTCAGCGACGACCAGGCCCGCCGGATGAAGGAGGCCGGGCTCGACGCCTACAACCACAACCTCGACTCGTCCGAGGCCTTCTACGACCGGATCATCTCGACCCGGACCTACCGGGACCGGCTCGACACCCTGGCCAGCGTCCGCAAGGCGGGGATCACCGTCTGCTGCGGCGGGATCGTCGGCATGGGCGAGACCGAGGACGACCGGATCGCCCTGCTCCACACGCTGGCCAACCTCCCCGAGCCGCCCGAGTCGGTCCCGATCAACGCCCTGGTGGCCGTCGAGGGGACCCCGCTCGCCGACCGGCCGCCGGTCGCGATCTGGGAGATGGTCCGGACGATCGCCACGGCCCGGATCCTGATGCCGCGCGCGATGGTCCGGCTCTCGGCCGGCCGGCTCAGCATGGGCGAGGCCGACCAGGCCCTCTGCTTCCTCGCCGGGGCCAACTCGATCTTCGCGGGGGACAAGCTCCTCACCACCCCCAACCCCGACCCCGGCCGCGACGCCCGGCTGTTCGCGACCCTCGGCCTGGCGCCGATGCCGGCCAATCGGGTCACGATCGACCCGCCCGCCCACGTCGGTCCATGACATGATCCGCGACCCCCTCCGCTGGATCGTCGCCGAGGCCGCCGCGTGGTCGGCCCGGGGCCTGTCGCGGTCGCTCCGGCCCGTCGATCGGGCCGGCCCGTCGGTCGTCGAGCGGGGTGGGCGTCGGCTCGTGAATTATGCCTCGAACGACTACCTGGGGCTCGCGTCCGACCCCCGGGTGATCGAGGCCGCGGTCCGGGCGGCCCGGCGGGGCTGGGGGGCCGGGGCCTCGCCGCTGGTCGCGGGGTGGACCCTGGAGCACGAGGGCCTCGCCCGCGAGCTCGCCGCCTTCGAGGGGACCGAGGCCGCCGTGCTCTTCCCGACCGGCTATGCGGCCAACCTCGGCACGATCGCGACCCTCGTCGGCAAGCCCGACGTCGTCTACTCCGACCGGCTCAACCACGCCTGCCTGATCGACGGGTCGCGGCTCTCCGGCGCCACGATCCGGATCTATCCCCACGGCGACGCCGATGCCCTCGCCGCCCTGCTCGCGGCCGACTCCGGCGGGTTCCGCCGATCCCTGATCGTCACCGACGGCGTCTTCAGCATGGACGGCGACCTCGCCCCGATCGGCCGTCTCGCCGACCTCGCCGACGAGCACGGGGCGATGCTCCTGGTCGACGAGGCGCACGGCACCGGGGTCCTCGGGCCCGACGGCCGGGGCGCCGCCTCGGAACTCGGCGCGGCCGACCGGGTGACGGTCCGGGTCGGGACGCTGTCGAAGGCCCTCGCCTCGATCGGCGGCTTCGTGGCCGGGTCGTCGCGGCTGATCGACTGGCTGACGAACGCGGCGCGGCCCCTGATCTTCTCGACCGCCGCCCCCCCCGCCTCGGTCGCCGCCGCCCGCGCGGCGCTCGGCATCGTCCGGGACGAGCCCTGGCGTCGCGACCGGGTCCGGGGCCTCGCGGCGAGGCTCCGGGACGCGCTCGGGATCGGTCCGATCGATGACCCGTCCCCGGCCCCGATCGTCCCGATCCCGGTCGGCGACGCCGAGGCGGCCGTGGCCGCGGCCCGGCTCCTCGCCGATCGCGGCTTCCTCGTCCCGGCGATCCGCCCGCCGACCGTCCCCGAAGGGACCTCGCGGCTCCGGATCAGCCTCTCGGCCGCGCACTCGGACGGTGACGTCGATGCGCTCTGTGAGGCGATCCGGGCGATCGGGCTGGGGGCGAGGGGCTGACCGCATCTCGTCCGGGCGGGCATGCCCTCGAATGGACGAGGGCGATCGGCCGAGGTTCTCGGTGGATCCGACCTGAGATCGGTCCGGACGACCATCCTCATGGCCCCCGCGCCGTTTTCGCTGTTTTCCTTGGACTCCGGGAGGCGGAGCGTGTCCACTACGCAATTAGGAGAACCGGCGAAGTCTCGGCCGAAGGGGTCGACGATCTTCCCTGGAGTTCCGGTCGGGGGAGATGAAGGCCATGATCCATGCCCTGCTGATCCTTGTCCTGGCGCTCGGGGGGGACGACCCCGGGGTCGTCGGCCGCGCAGGTCCGACGCCCGACGAGCAGTTCCGCGCCCTGAGGGACGCCCACCAGGCCGCCTTCGACGCCTTCGCGAAGGCGGCGAACGAGGCGAAGACCGACGCCGATCAGGCCAAGGTCCTCGACCATCCGGGCCGCCAGACCCCCAGGTTCATGCCCCCGTTCCTCGACCTCGCGCGGAAGTATCCCGGGACGACCGCCGCCGAGGATGCCCTGCTCTGGGTCGCCACTCACGCGATGCAGAGCCAGGAGTGCGAGGAGGCGAAGCGACTCCTCACCCGCGACTTCGCCCGGAGCGCCAGGATCGGGCCGGCCCTGGGGTTCCAGGGCCGCTACGCCGACTATTCCGCGACCAGCGAGGCCTTCTTCCGGGAGGTCGTGGCCAAGAACCCCGACCGGGATCTCCGGGGACTGGCGACCTACTGGCTGGCCCGCCACCTCCTGAACAAGGCCGCCGGGGCGAAGGCCGCCCGCAAGGACCCCAACTTCGGCAGGGAATCCGTGGCGTATTACGACCGCTTCCTCGGCGAGGGATGGGCCGATCGTCTCCGCAAGGCCGATCCCGACGCCCTGGAGTCGGAGGCCGAGAGCCTGCTGGAGCGCGTGGCGAAGTTCCACGCCGACGTCCCGCACAACGACAAGAGGCGCAGGCCGGGGACGCTCGGCGACGCGGCCCGGTCGTATCTCCGCGAGGGGCGGGTGCTGGCCCTCGGCCGGCCCGCCCCCGAGTTCGAGGGGACCGACCTCGACGGGCGCCCGTTCCGCCTCGCCGATCAGCGGGGCAAGGTCGTCCTGCTCGACTTCGGCAGCCACTTCTATTGCGGGTCCTGCCGCCAGGCGTATCCGAAGCTCCGGGAGTTGACGAGGCGGCTCGAGGGCCGGCCGTTCGTCCTGGTCAGCATCAACGCCGAGCCCGAGAAGGACCGCAAGCAATTGAAGGAGGCCTGGGCCGAGGCGGGGAACACCTGGCCGTGCCTCTTCGACGGCGACTGGGAAGGGCCGATCCAGCGGGCGTGGAACGTCACCCGGTTCCCGACGATCTACGTCCTCGACGGGTCCGGGACGATCCGCTTCAAGGGCGACCTCCGCGCCGACATGGTCGACGAGGTCGTCAGGCTCGTCGGCGAGGCCGAGGGGGTGGGGTCCAAGTAGGCACATCGCGGAGGACGGGACCCACCCGGGGAGGCCGCACCCGGGACCCTCGACTCCGTGCGCATCCTCCCGACGAACGGCAGCCTCCCGCCTGCAGGTCGCCGAGACATCCGTGGAGCGTCACACCCAGCCTGAGGGGCGGACCGAGGGCGTCGGTCCGCCTGCGCCAGGGCTGTTCCGGTCGGCCCTCGACGGGAGTGGCCCGGGGAACCTAGGATACGGGCTCGACGCGGCCCGATCGGGGCGGCGGTCCCCGGGGGCTGGTTATGGACTGGGACGCGATCCGCCGGGCTGAATTCCCCGTGGCCGAGCGGTGGGCCTACTTCGACCACGCGGCCGTCTCCCCCCTGCCCCGCCGGTCGCGCGACCGGCTCGTCGCCTGGGCCGACGACCAGGCGGCCAACGGGGTCGCCCACTGGCTGTCGTGGGAAGCGAACCTCACGAAGCTCCGGGGCCGGTCGGCCGAGCTGATCGGGGCCAGCCCCGACGAGATCGCCTTCGTCCCGAGCACGACTCACGGCATCGGCCTCGTCGCCGAGGGGTTCCCCTGGCGCGACGGCGACAGTGTCGTCACGGCGGCCGAGGAGTACCCGTCGAACCTCTATCCGTGGATGAACCTGGCGAGCCGGGGCGTCACCCTCCGGACCGTCCCGACCCGCGACGGGCGGATCGAGGTCGACGACCTCGCCGACGCGATCGACGCGACGACCCGCGTCCTGACGATCAGCCACGTCGAGTTCGCCTCCGGATTCCGCAACGACCTCGACGCCATCGGCGCCCTCTGCCGGGACCGGGGGGTCGCCCTCTTCGTCGACGCGATCCAAGGCCTCGGGCCGCTGACGATCGACGTCGGGCGGTCGCCGATCGACTTCCTCTGCGCCGACGGGCACAAGTGGCTCCTCGGGCCCGAGGGGGCGGGGATCTTCTACGTCCACCGCGACTGGATCGAGCGGCTCCGGCCAATCGGGGTCGGCTGGCACAGCGTCGTGTCGTCGTACAACACCGCGACGACGTCGATGGACCTGAAGCCGAACGCCCAGCGGTGGGAGGGGGGCTCGTTCGTGATGCCGGGCCTCCAGGCCCTGGCCGCGAGCGTCGACCTGCTCATGGAGATCGGCCCCGAGGCCATCTCGGCCCGGATCCTCGACCGCGCCGAGGCCGTCCGCGCGATCGCCGCGCGGGCCGGCTGGAAGGTCGAGGGGTCGGCCCGGCCGGGAGACCTCTCGGGGATCGTCGCTCTGACCCGCGAGGGGATCGATCCCGACGCCTTCGTCCGACAGGCCCGCGACCGGGGGGTCGCCCTCGCCTGCCGACGGGGGCGGGTCCGCGTCAGCGCCCACATCTACAACGATGGCGACGACCTCGGCCGGCTCGCCGACGCGCTCGGGGACCGGCCATGACCGCCACCCCGCCCCGTCCCGAACGGAGGGCGGTCTTCACCGGGACGTTCGACCCGATCACGCTCGGCCATCTCGACGTGATCCGCCGCGGCCGGGGGCTGTTCGACCACCTGATCGTCGGGATCGGGATCAACCCGAACAAGCAGTCGCTCTTCTCGATCGAGGAGCGGGTCGTGCTGGCCCGCCAGGTCGTCGCGCCGTTCGACAACGTCACGGTCGACGCCTTCGAGGGGCTGGCCGTCCACTACGTCCGGCGGATCGGGGCGCGGATCATCCTCCGCGGGGTCCGGACGCTCTCGGACATGGAGTACGAGTTCAGCATGACGCTGACCAACAACCGGCTCGACCCGTCGGTCGAGACGGTCTTCCTGATGGCCGACGGCGAGTACTCGCACGTCTCCAGCAGCCTGATCAAGCAGGTCGCCCAGTTCGGCGGCGCGAACTCGCTCGACAAGTTCGTCCCCCCCGAGCTGATCGGCCCGATCCTGGCCAAGCTGGCCTGAACCTCCGGGCCGCGGGCGGGTCTGACCCAGGGACGAAGTCGTCCGGCGCGGCGTCTTGCCCGATGTCGTCGGTCGTCGCGACGGAACGATCGCGGTCGCTCGCGGGAGCCGCGACATGGCACAGTGGCTGGGTCAGTTCAGCGGGCACACGCACGCGACGCGGGTCGAGGATGCGAAGGCCTCGCTGCGCCACGCCGTCGCGGTCCTTCGGTCGGCCGGTCCGGGCCCTGACCGCTCGAAGGGGCTGAAGACGGTCCACCGCCTGGCGAACTGCCTCCTGAAGGCGCGGTTGAAGCTCGCCAGGGCCCGCATCGATGCCGCCCGCCCCCTGACCGCGGAGGCGTCCTCCTGGCGAGGGGGAGAGATCGCCTCCATGGAGCGCACGTACGCGATGGTGCGAGAAGGGGGTCTCGAAGCGATCCTCCGCGAGTTCGGGGTGGAACCCCCCCCGGACGTTTGAAACGGCCCGGTCTTCGCAAGCCGTCGTGACACCCGGGAAGGCCGCAGCCTGGACGGGCGACGACCCTCGGCCGGGGAGCGAGCCCCTTCGCGCTGGAGGCGTCGGGCCGGGCCTGCCATAATGGGTGCAGGCGCGACCGCCCCCCCGAGGAAACCGCCGATGAACACGCCGCTCCCCCTCGCCCGGATCCCCCGCGACGACGCGACCGGCCAGTACGACCGGCTCCTCCCCTGGCTCGCGCTGTTCGTCCGGCTGTCCGTCGGCATCGCGCTGCTGAACGCCGGGCTGGCGGGGATGATGGCGAGCGGACCGGGATTCGGGGGCGGGCCTCCGGCGAACCCCTTCATGACGCCGATGGGGCCGCCGGGTCCGTTGCCCGGGCTCGAGACGCTCGTGGCGAGCCTCCCCTACGTCGAGCTGGCGTTGGGGGTCGGCCTTTGCTTCGGGATCTTCACGACGATGACGGCCCTGGCCTGCTGCGGCCTCGTCCTGGTCGTCCCCGCGATCATGACGATGCAGCTCCTGGCCGTCCCCACGCCCCAGCCCGGGGTCATTGTCGGGGGGCCGAGGTTCATGGGGCCGGGGGTGGCGATCTATTCGGTCCTCTTCGCGGTCGTGTCGACGCCTTGCCTGGTCGTCCTCGTCCTGCTCTCGCCGCGGACGATCAACCGGCTCTCGGTCGACGCCCTGATCTTCGCCCGGGCCCAGGTCCGGCCCCCGGCCGAGCCCGATCCGGGGGCGCGGGTGCAGGCCGGGGAGCAGGAATCGGGGTGATCGGATCGAATTCATAGAGTTGGCCGGTTTGCACGCAGGATTGAATAGACCGCTCCAATTCTTCCGGTAATTGTACAGTCATAGCTGGATATCTCCTTCGCAACGAGCTTACCACGGTCATTAAGAATTGCCAAGGGTTGCGGTTGCATGAACGTATGCAAACTGCATTATCTTAGTCGGGGATCACCCGCTCTCGCAAGATATAATGCACTCATGGGTGGATAATAGGTCTAGCGGGGATTAATCCCCTTCATTTCCCCCTAGACCCGTGGTACCCTGGCCGCCGATGCGATTGCACGCAACCATGCCCACCTCGGGGCGGTGCCATGAGACGGATGCGGTTGAGCACGCTGGTGCTGGGGGTAGTGATCGTTGCCCTCGGCCTCGCGGTGATCGTACTGCAACGTCGGTTGGCCGATCGGGATCGGACGGTGCTCCGGTTGAAGTTAGCCGGCAGGAGGCAGGGTCAATTCCTGCGAATGTTCGCGACGCCGGGGAAGGAACGCGATGACCTGCTCCGCCGCTTTGAAGAATCAAAAGGATGGTTTGATATGCAGGAAGCGAACGATCGGGGGGAATGAGGGCCCATGCTTGACGATCTGGTCAAGGCGGTGCCGGTGAGCGTACCGGCTCCGGGCGCCGGCCCGGAGCTGCCGCAGCTGGTCGAGCGGGCCGGGCCCACCAGTCGCTTCGCCTGGGAGGAATTCTTCTACGCCGAGCACCACAACCCGCACACCCAGGCCGCGTACCTACGGTCAGTGAAACGCTTCCTGACCTGGGCAGGGAGGCAGGGGGGCGAACTGCCGGCGATCACGCCGGGCATGGTCGGGCAATACCTGGTCAGCCTAGAGCAATTTCCTTTTGACTCTGGGGGTTGGCGCGGTTATTCCTTCATGCCGGGAGGGCACGGAGGATGAAGACCTATTCGATGGACCTCAGCGAGCGG
>JAABUQ010002212.1_pt1 | contig 39258 bp, 31 predicted proteins | sample 5560001 | NCBI WGS metagenome assembly JAABUQ01 (sample SAMN10711888, study PRJNA513371) | rock metagenome | isolation source: Antarctica rocks | place: Antarctica: Victoria Land, Finger Mt nord | collected 2015-12-18 | reverse complement strand
GCCGCAGCCCGCAAGCTGTTGCATCTGGCATGGGCGCTGGTGACGAAACGACAACCCTTTGACCCCCTCCGACATCTCGCTCCCGTGCCCATCGAGGCTTGACAGCCAATACCGTATCTCTGGGCAGGATGGATGGCAATGGCAATGATGGTCTCCACGCGGTTGTGGCTCGGCGGGGTGGTCAGCCCGCACCGGAACGGCGCGCTGATCCGTCGCCTGATGTTGCTCGTCCACGCCGCCGCGTTGCCGGGGCCGATCCTGCTGTGCGTGGATGGCTTTGCCGCGTACGTGGGCGCGTTTCTGGCAATCACCCGTACCCCTGCGCCCGCCACGGGACGGCGGGGACGACCTCGGTTGCACCCGTGGGCGGGAGTGGTGGTCGGGCAGGTGGTCAAACAGCGGGTGGGATACCGGGTAGTTGCGGTGACGCGACGGCTCGTCCAGGGCACCGAGGCGGAACTGGCGCGGCTGTTGCCGCAGGGACAGCAGATTCACACGGCGTACATCGAGCGGTTGAACGCCACCTTTCGCGCCCGCCTCGGCACGTTGACACGACGGACACGGGGACTGGCACGCCGCGAGACACGGTTGCATCGCGGGATGTATCTGCTCGGCACGGTGTACAACCTCTGCACCCCGCACACCAGTCTTGCGAACGGGCAGACACCCGCGATGGCGGCAGCGATCACCGATCATGTCTGGAGTGTGGGAGAACTGCTGCACTACCCGGTACCCCCACAACCGTGGGAGCCGCCAAAGCAGCGGGGGCGACCGTCAAAGGAGCGGCAACCGCTGACCGCGCGGTGGTGTACATGACCACCGTTATGCAGACACCTACCTGGTGCCTCTGTGGTAAATTCTTTTCAACCTTGGTTAGTGACGAAAGGGGAGCGGGCGGATGAAAATTACCGGCATTGAAACGCATTATGTGGTGGCAGGGTCGCGTCCGTGGGTTTTTGTGAAGATGCTCACGGACGAAGGCATCCACGGCTGGGGCGAGATCACGCTGGAAGGCAAGGAGCATGCGGTGATCGCCGCCGTCGGCGACCTCGCGCGTTACCTCGTCGGCAAAGACCCGGCACGCATCGAGCAGCTGTGGCACGAGATGTACCGGGGCGCGTTCTGGGTCGGCGGGCCGGTATTGAACTCGGCGATCAGCGGCGTGGACCACGCGATGTGGGACATCAAGGGCAAGACGCTCGGCGCACCCGTGTACGAACTGCTCGGTGGCAAGTGCCGCGACCGCATCCGGGCATACGCGAACGGCTGGTTCCGGCGCGGCATGTCCGCTGAGGCGACGGCGGCACGGGCAGCCGAAGTCGCGGCGATGGGCTATACGGCGATCAAGTGGGATCCGTTCGCGCGAGCGGGGCTGTTTATTGACACCGAAACGGCGGATGCGGCGGTCGCCAATGTGCGCGCGGTGCGCGAAGCGGTGGGGTCAAAGGTAGACTTGTGCATCGAGGTGCATGGTCGCCTTTCCCCCGCGAACGCAATTCGCATCGGCAAGCGGCTGGAAGAGTTCACCCCGTTCTTTTATGAGGAACCAATCCCGCCGGAGAACCTGGATGCGCTCGCGCTGGTCGCGCGGGCGGTGCATATCCCGGTAGCGACGGGTGAGCGGCTGTTCACGAAGTGGGGTTTCAGAGATCTGTTCGAGAAGCAGGCCGCCGCCGTCATTCAGCCGGACATCTGTCACGCGGGCGGCATCCTCGAACTGAAAAAGATCGCCGCGATGGCGGAGACGTACTACATCGGCTTCGCGCCCCATAACCCCAACGGCCCGATCTGCACCGCCGCGAGCATTCAGGTGGACGCCTGCACGCCAAACTTCCTGATTCAGGAGTTCGTCATCAGCGACGAGCCGCTCCGCAGCCAGTTGCAGCAGGAACCGCTCCGCATTGTAGACGGCTACTTTGAAATTCCGAATCGTCCCGGCCTCGGTGTGGAGATCAACGAGGAATACCTCGACCGCGACGACCTCGTGCCGCGCGACATGTACGACATGATTCAGCCGATGCTTTAAAGAGCAGGCAGTACGCAGTACGCAGTGAAATACATCTATCCCCACTGCGTACTGCGTACCGCCTGCTCTGTTGCATTTCCGGCGCGGCGGTTTTGGTGTGCGCCCCCCGATAAGTATCGGAAAGATGCCGATGGCGTGTGGTCGCATCGCCACCGCAACCGGCACGTCCGCATCCGTGCGAAAGATGCCGCTCTCCGTACAGCGTCAGGGTGGACTCAACGAGCCAGCCGGGGAATACGTGCCTGCATCCTGCTCTTAAAAACGCATGGGAGGCATACATCTGCGCGATGCGTACGTACGCTCGCGGGCGGATGATTGCGCGATGTCGTACAATGGGCCGCGTGAAGCAGGGCGGCCGGGTCATGTACGGGCAACGGCGACGGCAAAGGGAAACTACCGAGATGACCGATACCAAACTCGACACCAGGAAGTGGTACACGCTTGCGGCGGCGTGTCTCGCCCTGTTTATGGCGATCCTCGATAACCTCGTGGTCAATGTCGCCCTGCCGACGATTTCGCGGGATTTGCAGGCGAGCACGACACAACTGCAATGGATCGTGTCGGCGTACACGCTGGTGTTTGCCTCCATTCAAATCACGGCGGGTGGCCTGGGCGACCGGCTGGGGCGCAAGCGGTGGTTTCTCTTTGGTCTCGCGTTGTTCACGGGCGCGTCGCTCTTTGGCGCGTTTTCGCAAAACGTCGGGATGCTGATCGCGGCGCGGGCGATTCAAGGGCTGGGTGCGGCCTTTATCATGCCGCTCACGCTCTCGCTCATTTCCGTGGCGTTTCCACCCGAGGAACGGGGTAAGGCGATTGGCATCTGGTCCGCAATTTCGGTGTCCGGCCTCGCGTTCGGGCCGATCATCGGTGGCGCGCTCGTGCAGTACGCCTCGTGGCACTGGGTCTTTCTCATCAATGTGCCCATCGGCATCCTTACGTTTATCCTCTCGCTCTCGTTCGTGCGCGAATCACGGGATGAGTCGGGCGAAGTCGCGTTCGACCTGCCCGGTACGCTGCTCATTACCGGGGCGGTGGCGTCGCTGACGTGGGCGCTCATCGAGGCGGGCGACCGTGGGTGGGGTGATGTGCTGATTCTCGCGGCATTCGCGCTGGCGGCGGCGTTGCTCGGCGCGTTTATCGCCGTGGAAGCGCGGGTGCGGCGTCCGATGGTGCCGCTCGGCTTTTTTCGCTCCTCGACATTTACGGGGGCAAACATTGACTCCTTCGCCATCTCGTTCGCGATTGGCGCCGTCGCCTTTTTTCTGACGCTCTACCAGCAGAATGTGCATGGTTTCTCGCCCGTGCGCTCCGGGTTGTCGCTGTTGCCCCTGGTGCTGATGATGATGGCGGGCGCGCCGCTCTCCGGCATCCTCGTGTCGCGGATCGGGGCGCGCCTCCTGATCTCGATTGGCATGATTATTTCGGGCGTGGGGACGTTGCTCTTTTTGCGTGCGGCCCCCGATGCACGCTACGTGGATTTGCTCCCCGGCTTTCTCGTGCTCGGCGCCGGGAACTCGCTGATCTTCGCGCCGATGACCACGGCGGTCCTGAACAGTGTGGAGAGCCACCGCAGCGGCGTGGCGAGCGCGGTCAACGGCGCGATCCGCGAGATTGGCACGGCATTCAGCATCGCCCTGCTCGGCACACTAGCGAATCGTGTCTACCGCGCCGATTACACCCGCGCGCCGGAAATCGTCGCGGCCCGCATGAACCCCGCGTATCCGCCGCCTGTGCAACAGGTGATTGACTTTATCGGTCGGGGTTCGAGTTTCGGGGGCCGCGTGATCGAAGACCCGCAGCGCTTTCCCGGCCTGCCCGCGCCGCTCGTCGCGCAAATTCGCGCGGTGAGCAGCGCCGCGTTCGTGCATGGGATGCATTCCGCAGTCACTGTCGCCAGCTTCGGGATGTTCGCGGTCAGCATCGTCTCGTTCGCCCTGATCCGCGATAAAACCACGAAAACGGAGACCGTTCCGGCGCTGAATACGCTTCCCGCCGAAGCGCCTGTACTCGCTGCCACAACGAATAACGGCTATTCCGACCATGAGACCGAAGTAGTGCCCGCCTATGCTGTACCCTTCGTGGTGCCGCCTGGGAACGGGTACGCCACAAATGGGTATGCGATAAACGGCTACGCGACAAATGGGAACGACGCGAACGGGTATGCCGCGTATCACGAAGGAACCGATATGCCTGCATCGTATGAGTATGCAGCAAACGGATTTTCACCGCCGAATTACGCCGCCGGTGGCGTCGCCGCATATACATCTATGGGAACGTATCAGGCGTCACACGATGCCGCACCGCTTCCCGGTGCCCCGTGGGAGCCGGCATACAATAATTCAACACAAACATATCCGCAGGCGGACATAAACGGATATACATCGTCTCCCCCGGCCTTTTACGCCGCCTACCCGCCGCCCGTCGCCGATCCCGAGCCCGCGTCGCCGCTGGCTTTTGCGGCGCACGCCTGGGTACCGGCGGCGGAGCCTGCACCGCCTGCCGCCACGCCACCATTCCCCGATAACGTCGCCGCGTATCACGTCGCGCCAGTCGTCACGCCCGTGGTTTCGCCCCCAAGCACGGAAGAGGCTCTGCTTGCGGACATACCCATAATGACGAATGCGGTTGTCGCGCCCGAGGCATTGGACGTATCGGATGCGGAAGAGACACCGGCACCGCCGGTTGCCACCGACGAACCCACGGTGGAGTACGACGCCACGCTCACTTCCTGGCCGTTCGCCATGCCGACGCCGGTTGTGCCGCCAACCGGCGCGGTGATGGCGGTGCCCCCCGGCATGTTCGCGCCCCCACCCGGCCCGCCGCCCGCCGTGGTCGTCATGCGTGACGACGAATTGATGGCGCGGGTCGCCACGCTCGAACAGTTCGCGCACGATTCCGCCGCGCGGTTTCACGATGATGAGCTTGACGTGCTCGTGCGCAAGGTTGCGGTGCTGGAAGATGCGGTGATGCGGTTCATCACCGAAGTACCGATCCGGCTCGGTGGTGAGATCGGCGTACTGGAGCAGCGCGTCGCGCATCTCACGGAAGCATCGGAAGCGTGGATGAACGCGGAGCCTGCGGTGTCGGCGGAAACGGTCGAAGAGCTTGACCGCAAGATGGTGGCGCTGGAACGGTTCACGCAAACGCTGCCGTCCCCCCGCTGGCATCAACAGCACGCCATGCGCAGCGAGGCGTTGGAGCAGCGCGTGATGGAACTGGAACAATTCTGTGCCACCCTCGCCCGTCGCGGCACCACGCCGCGCGGCGCCACGATAAGTACCGTAGGGAATGGCGACACCACGGGCGAGACCGGCGCGGCGCGTGGCGGGGCAAATGGCAAGGCAAACGGCTTCGCGGCGGTGCGCACGACGACCGGCACGAGCGGGAGCCGCAATGGTGTTTCCCGCCCGAATCCCGAAGACCGCGAGGGTGAGCGCCGCCGCAGCAAGTAGGGTTGCACGAAGCTTGCGCGCTTCAAAAGGATGCGAGAGCGCCACTCAAATATGACAAAAAAGAGGCCGGGCAATTCGCCGGCCTCTCCTTATCATTCAAGCACGCTTCGGTATCGCGGGGCGATTAGTGCCCGCAGCGCTTCGGCTCACCGTCTTCGCTCTTGGTGCGGAAGGAGTGGCCACAGCCGCAGGAGGACGCGGCGTTCGGGTTCTTAATCGTGAAGCCGCCACCCATCAGGTTGCTCGAAAAGCCGACTTCCGCGCCGCCGAGATACCGCTGGCTGAAGGCATCCACGACCAGCCGCACGCCATCCCGCTCGAACACCGCGTCGTCGTCGCGCGTGTTCGGGTCGAGCGCCATGCCGTACGAGAAGCCGGAGCAGCCGCCCTGCGTGACGAACAACCGTAGCGCGAGGTCCATACGGCCCTGCTTCTCCATCAACGTCCGTACCTGCTGCGCCGCTTCGTCCGACATCGTGACGGCGGCTTCCTGCTCGACTGCGATGCTCATTGGTGCCTGCTCCTTATCTGGGGGGAATCGGTGTTTCGATAGCTGTACAAATGGTACCGACCTGCTCCCCCTTTGTCAATGGCGTCTCAGCTGGACTTTCCCCATTCTCACGGCGGGTACTCTCGGATTTCCCATGCCAGGCCAGCGGTGCTCGGTAGTACGGAGACTTTTCGCATCTCAGGGTTTGGGGGTGAGATGCGAAAACCTCCGCCCGAACAATGCGCCGTGCTGAGGTGAGCAGCGAAGCAGTGCGCGCATAGGGTGCTCACTCTACCACCCGCAGACACCGTGCCCTATCCTGTCGATCAAATGGGGAAAGTCGAGCTCAGGGCGTATGCATTCCGGGGATTGGTCTTCCTAACCCCCGGCCCCTTCCCTCGAAGGGAAGGGGAGCGTACTATTGCAGCATTACGGCGTAGGGGGAACATTGTCACCTTGCCCTGTCTCACTCCCCTTCCCTTCGAGGGAAGGGGCCGGGGGTTGGGAAGATTCACCACCAGCACGTCTACTCATCGAGTGTGGAAAGGTCGCCGGTGGGCTGGCCAAGCTCCATCGCCTTGATGTAGCGGCGCATGATCTTGCCGCTGCGCGTTTTGGGCAGGCTCGGCACAAAGGCAACTTCGTCCGGCTGTGCGATGGCGCCGACCGTTTCGCGCACATGAGCGATCAACTCGCGCATCAGGGCGTCAGATGCACTGTAGCCGCTCTTGAGAATCACGAAAACCTTGATGGACTCGCCCCTGATCTCGTCCGGCTTGCCAATCGCGGCGGCTTCCGCGACCGCCGGGTGCGAGACGAGGGCGGATTCGATCTCGCTTGAGCCGAGGCGGTGCCCGGCCTTTTTGATCACATCGTCCACGCGGCCCTGAATCCAGTAGTAGCCGTCCGGGTCGCGGAAGGCGGAGTCGCCAGCGAAGTAGACGCCGGGGATCGTGTTCCAATACGTCTCGTACCGTTCGGGATCGTTGTAGATCGTGCGCATCATCGCCGGCCAGGGCTGGCGGATGATGAGGTAGCCGCCGCTGTTCGCGCCCACGGGGTTGCCTGTCTTGTCCACCACATCCGCCTCGATGCCGAGAAAGGGCTTGGTGGCGCTTCCCGGCTTCAGGGGCATCACGGGGGTGGGGGAAATCATGATCGCGCCCGTTTCCGTTTGCCACCACGTATCCATGATCGGCAATGTGTCGCCCGTGACCTTGCGATACCAGATCCACGCTTCGGGGTTGATCGGCTCCCCGACGCTGCCCAGCAAACGCAGGCTCGTGAGGTCCGCCGCGTTCGGCCAGCTATCGCCCTGCCGCATGAGCGCGCGAATGGCGGTGGGCGCGGTATAGAGCACGGTCGCGCCGTATTTCTCCACGAGTTTCCAGATGCGTCCGGGGTTCGGCTGGTCTATCGCCCCCTCGTAAAACACCTGCGTGCAGCCGTTGAGCATCGGGCCATAGACGATGTAGCTGTGGCCCGTGACCCAGCCGGGGTCGGCGGTGTTGAAAAAAATGTCGTCCGGTTTGATGTCGAAGATGAACTTCGTGGTCGTGTAGGTGCCAACCATGTAGCCACCATGCGTATGCACGATCCCTTTGGGCTTGCCCGTGCTGCCAGAGGTGTACAGGTAGTACAGCGGCGTTTCGCTATCGAGTTCGGCGGCGGGCATGCCCGGCCTGGCAATCGCCATCAGGTCGTGGTACCAGAGGTCGCGCCCCGGCACCCAGTTCACGGGGTTGCCGCCGCGCTTCACGACGATCACGCGCTCCACGGTGGCGCACTCGCGAACGGCGTCGTCCACGATCTTTTTCAGGTCAATCAGCTTGCCCCGGTACGTGTAGCCGTCCGCGCAGATCACGACTTTTGCCCCGGCCTCCTGGATGCGGTCGCGCAACGCCTGCGCCGAGAAGCCGGAAAAGACCACCGAGTGCGCCGCGCCAATGCGCACGGTGCCGAGCATCGCGGCGACGAGTTCGGGAATCTTCGGCATGTAGATACACGCTACATCGCCCTGGGTGACGCCGAGCTTGGTCAGGGCGTCGGAGAACTTCGTCGTTTCGCGCCAGACATCAGCGTAGGAGAGGGAGCGCGTCTCGCCGGTCTCGGACTCCCAGTACAGCGCGATCTGGTTCCAGACATGCGTGCCCCGGTGCCGGTCGAGGCAGTTGTACGCCATGTTCGTGCGCGCCCCGGTGAACCACTTGACGTACGGCGGCTGCCAGTCCCGCACCTGCTCCCAGGGCGTGAACCAGTGCAGGTCGCCCGCCATCTCGGCCCAGAACTCTTCCGGGTGTTCAATCGTCCAGCGGTGCAACTCGTCGTAGGTTGCGAAACCCTTCCGATGCATGTAGGCGGTGATGTTCGCGTGCTCGCGCGTCGCTTCGGACGGCTCGAACAGCCGTTCCTCCTGCAAAACGCGGTTGGTGGTGTCGAATTGAAGTGACATGCCGGGCACTCCCCTCGCTCATCGTGTTGTATGTCGTCCGTGGGCGGCGTTTTCGTGGTCGGTATCGTACCACAACCCTGCATGAGGGGCGGCAATCAGCGCGGCGTGTTCCCCGAAAGACCGGGCACGGGGTCCTGAGTGAGGGCGGCGGCGATGGCGCGGGTGATCGCTTCAATGGTGGCAATGCCGGAAACGAGGTCGGATTGGCCGCCGGTAAACACGGCAATCGTGTACGATTGCCCCCCGGCTTTCGGCACGATGATGCCCGCGCTCGTCACCCGCCAGCCGTCGTCGTCGGGGTACCAGCCATTCTTCACATCAACGGTGACGCCGGGGGAAACGTCGAGCGCGAGCGCCGTCACGCCCCAATGCTGGTCAGGGATCACGCGGCCCATGAAGTCGAGGGCGAGCGCGCGACGGGGAGCATCGAGAAGATCGCCGGTCTCGAGCCGGGCGAGCAGCACCGCGACCGCCTCACCGGACGCGGCGGTATCGCCCCAATCGTCGTCGGGGCTGAAGGTGACGCCGGTGATGCCCACACAGTCGAGAAAGGCGCGCACGCCCGCACTACCGCCGATCTCGTCCCAGAGTGCGTCGGCGGCATCGTTGTCGCTCACGGTAATCATCGCGTTGAGCGATTCGCGCTCATCCTCGCTCAACTCACGCGGGGGCCGCATCGTTCCGTCGAGCAGGGTGAGCATGATGAGCAGTTTGGCGACGCTGGCAAGGGGAAGCCGGGTATCGCTATTGGCGGTGTAGACAATCCCCTGCCCCGGCAGGGCGACGGCGAGGGTGACCGCGCCGTTGGATGCGGCAATGAGGTTGGCAGCCGTGGGGGAGAGGGACGCGAGCGGGAGCGGCGTGTATCCGGCAAGCATTCGCGGGGGTGGGCCAGGCGTCGGCGTGGCAGTATCGGGCACGGTCGCGGTCGTGTCTGCGGCAACAGGCGCGGCGAGGGGAACCGCAACGATCAGGCAGATGCACAACCAAATCGAAAAGGAGACACCGTCACGCCGATGTGCCATGTGATGCTCCTCGCATGACAGCCGCCGAAATGCGTACCGCACCCTTTTGATACAGGAGTGGGTCGCAGTATGCAACACGAAGCGCGGATACGCGCTAATCCGCACCTACCCCGGCAGTGGGCCGAACGACGCGCACAGGGCCGCGTTGCATTGCGGGAACGTGGCGCGGGATGAGGTGGTAGGCGCAGTAACTGAGGCTGACAAAGATCAGGCTGGCGAGCGCGGCGTGCGCGAGGGTGCTGAAAAGCGATAGTCGGGTGAGCACCACGAACACGCCACAGGTTGCCTGCAAAATGACGCACGCGAGCGCGATGCTGCTACCTCGGTAAAGATCGGGCCGCGCGGCGCGCTCCCGCCGTGTGGTCAGCCAGAGGGCGAACACGAGCACGGTCAGCAATCCCGCCGCCGCGCGGTGGCCGAGGTGGATAAGCACGGGCCAGAGGGCGAGGTTGCCGAAGCTCGTGCCCGTGCAGAAGGGCACGCTTGTGCAGGCGAGCGACGCGCCGCTATGCCGCACGTATGCACCGAGGTAGACCACGAAATACACATACACGAGCGTGCCCCAGATCAGGGCACGGGTGCGCGCAGGTGCGGGGCGGTCGCGCAGGCGGTCCATGCCACCCTGCTCACGGACAAACACGGTGGTCAGGGCGACGGTGGCAAAGGAAAGCAGTGAGACGCCGAAGTGCAGGGCGATGACCGCAGCCGGTTCCGGGTAGAGTGCGGCGAGCGCGCCGAGTACGGCCTGCGCCACCAGGAACAGCAGCATCGCCGGGACGAGCGCCTGGATTTCGCGGTGCCGACGATACAGAAGCAGCGCGCCTGCCGCGAACGCGAGAATAAGGATGCTCTCAATGCCCGTCACGAAGCGGTGGCCCCACTCGATCAACGACGCGAGGGCGATCTCCGGCACGAAGCGGCCATTGCACAGGGGCCACGTCGCCCCACATCCCTTACCGGATGCGGTATTCGTGACGAGCGCGCCCATCGCCAGCACGAGGAACATCCCTCCCGATGCCGCAAGCCCGAGCCAGCTTGTTAACCGCCGCATAACGTTCCCTCCACACTGCATCTCTCACGGGTACACGCCGTTGTATCACCCATATATGCTCATCGTACCACCGGCGGGGATTGAACCGTCAATACTACCAAAGGGCACCCGCAGGGCTTATTCATTCTCGGTGAGGGATAAGGAGAGGGAGGAAAGAAGCGGATTTCTCCCGTAGGATAGGGGTGCTCAAGCCACACTATCCATAAGGAGGAAACCCGTACTCCCTATCGTACCACCGCTTGCCGCCGCCCTTGCCACCATTCCCGACCCCCGATGCGCGCCCCGACGCCGCCATCCCCTGACCGATCTGCTCCTGCTCGCCTGCGTGGCGATGCGCAGTGGCGCACGGGGGGAACTAGCGATTGCTGATTGGGCGAAGAACGATGGGCAACCGTGGCGTCAGCGTCTCGGTTTCACCCACCCGCGCGGGCCGAGCCAGTCCACGTTGTATCGGGTGTTCGCACGTATTGCAGTGGACGAGGTGGAAGCGCGGTTGGCCGCATGGGCGCAGCAGGTGGTGAGCGCGTTGTCGGCAGCGCACGACGACGATGTGACCGGGCGCGGGGTCGCGCTGGATGGCAAAACGTTGCGGATGAGTGCGCGTTGCGGGGCAAGTGACCCGCACTTGCTCAGTCTGTACAGCCAGCGGTTCGGGATCGTGCTCGGTCAAGTGGCGGTGGCGGATCATACGAATGAGATCACCGCCAGTGATAACGCGCTGGCGCTGTTGCTGCTTCAAGGCGTGGTGGTCACGGGGGATGCAGGTGCCCTCTGGGGAGATTCACTCAACAGGGCATTGCCCAATCGCTTGTGGCGGGGGGCAACGACTATCTGCGGGTGGTCAAGGAAAACCAGCCCGCCTTGTAGCAGGACTTAGATATGCTGTTCGCGGACGCCACCACCGTTGCCTGCGAAGCGTCCGAGACAACGCGGTACTCACAACGGTAGGAGACGCGGCAACTGCGCGCGTCCACGGAGTTGGTGGGGTACCGCAGGTGGCCGGGACTGGGGCAAGCGGTATGCATGGAGCGGCACGTGACCAGGCAGCGCACGGGGCAGACCCGGACGGAGCGGGCGTATGCGATCACGTCACTGACACCCGCGCGCCTCTGCCCAACAGCTGCTAACGCGCTGGCGGGAACACTGGCACATTGAGAACAAGCTCCATTTCGTGCGCGACGTGACGTATGGCGAGGACGCATCTACGGTGCGCACGGGCACAATTCCCCAGGTGCTGGCGGCATTCCGCAACGCGGTGATTGGGCTGATGCGCGTGGCGGGGGTAACGAATATTGCCGCCGCCTGTCGTCGCTACGCTGACCAACCCGCCCTTGCCCTTGCCGCTATCGGACTCATCGGAGAATGAATAAGCCCTGAGCACGCAGATGTTGCTCCTCGCCATTCTGTTCTCGGTATGCGGCAGTTGTGCGACAATAAAGAGGCAATGCGATTGATGGGTGCGGAGGAGGGCGAAGATGGGGAGCGCAAGCGCGTGGAGCCGGGTTGAGGAAGTCATCGCGGCGGTGAGCCAGACCGGGATGGTCGGCGTCTCGCTCATCGGGCCGGACGGCGCGATGTGGCAGCGGTTCGGGGATCGCAAGTTCCCCCCGGCGAGTACGTTGAAGATTCCGGTGATGGTGGAAATCTATCGCAAGGTAGATGCGGGCGAGTTGTCGCTCGACGAGCCGTGGACACTCGCGGATGATGATCGCGTGATGGGCAGTGGCGTCCTCACGCATATGCGCGCCGGTGCGACGATTACCTACGAAGACCTCATGTTCCTGATGATCTCGATCAGCGACAATCTCGCCACTGATGTCCTCATCAACAAGGCGGGGTTGGAGGCAATCAACCGTGGGATGGCCGATCTCGGCATGAAGAACTCGCGTCTCGGCGGCACGATTCGCATGCTCTTCGACGGTACGGCCGGGCCGAATGCCGCGACGCCGAACGATTACGCGGGCGCGATCGCGGCGATCCTCGATGGGCGCGCGGCCTCCGCCGCCTCGTGCGAAGCGATGACGAAGATGCTTGAGAAGCAGCAGAATCACCGCCGCATCGCCCGCTATCTGCCCCCCGCAGTGCCACTCTCCACCGACATCCGCTTCGGGAGTAAGACGGGCACGACGCGCGGTGTCTGCAATGAGGCCGGCTTCGTCATGGGACCAAATGGGCGGCTCATTATCGCCGTTTACACCGAGAACTACCCGGACACGCACACCGGGGAGCAGGTGATTGGTGAGATCGCCCGCGCCGCGCTGGCCGACACCGGCGTCGCAGCCCCAACGTACACGAGTTAGGGCGGTTCGGGATATCGTTGGCCCAGTTTTCCTAACCCCCGTGCCACCCGCAAGCGGGTACCCGGTCCCTCGAAGGGAAGGGGAGTGAGACGGGGCAAGGTTACGTTGTTCCCCCAATGCCTCGATGTTCCAGCGGCCCTCTCTCCTTCCCTTCGAGGGACCGGGCACCCGCTTGCGGGTGGCACGGGGGTTAGGATGATTCAGGTCGCGCTTCGCGGTTGGTAGTGCGGCGTTTTGGGGTTTGTCGTTCAAGGGTTCATCGGAGAGGGAGGAAACCGGATGCGGACAGATTCATTCACGGCAGCGGTGCGGGCGCGTGTCACGCGGCGCGTCTTTCTGAGCGGTGCGGCAGGCATGGCATCCGCAGCGATCCTCGCGGCGTGCGGCGGCAACCCGGATGCGGGCACATCAACGGCGGCTCCCGCCGCAGTGACGACCGGCGCGAACACGGCCGTGGCGGGTGCGGCGTCGGCTGCCGCTCCCGCTACGGCGAAGCCGAACGCGCCCGCGACCTCGACACCGCAGGCAAGCGGCGGCAGCGTCGGCGCGACGCCCTCAAACGAGACACCGCAGCCGGGCGGCCGCCTGATTATCTCCGACTCTCAGGCCGACACCCCGCTCGACCCCTTCAAAACGCCCTGGCACAGCACCGCGCAGTTCCTCGTCTTCACCGCGTACGTCTCCAAAGCGCCCGATCTCAATTACGTCTCGTACACCTTCGACAGTTGGCAGATCGCGCCGGACAACAAGGAAGTGACCTTCAAGGTCAGGCAGGGCATCAAGAACAGCGATGGCACGGCGGTAGACGCGCCCTCCCTGAAGTTCATCATTGACCGCCTCGTGGACCCGCAGCGCAAGGCGCCGGGCGCGTCCGCGTTCGGCCCCCTGAAGAGCACGACCGTGGTGGACAACATGACGCTCAAGCTTTCCTACGATGCGCCGTATGCGCCACTGTTCAACGGCATCGCCGGGAGTGAGGTCTCCTCCATGGCTGCCGTACAGAAGTACGGCGACGATTTCACGAATCACCCCGTCGGCCCCGGCCCGTACCTCGTCAAAGACCAGATTGCCGGGAACTCCATCGTCTACGACCGCAACCCGGACTTCAACTGGCCACCGCCCTTTTTCAAGAACCGTGGTCCCGCCTATCTCGACGGGATCACCGTAAAGGTCATCAAGGAGGATGCAACGGCCTGGGCAGCGCTCAAGGCGGGCCAGGTGCATATCGCGCCGATCCCCACCACCTATGTCAAAGAGGCGGACACCAACCCGGATATCACCGTGGTCAAGCAACTTGATACGGGCATCCGCTACCTCGGCATGAACTGCGCCAAACCGCCGTTCAATGACCCGCTCGTCCGTCAGGCCGTGAGCCATGCGATTGACCGTGACTCCATCGTCGCAAATGCGCTGGATGGCTACGGCCAGACGCTCTACACGCCCCTCGCGGCGGCAATCGCCTTCTCCGACAACGACGGCATGAAGAAGATTTCCTACCTGTACGACCCCGCAATGGCAAAGCAGAAACTGACTCAGGCGGGCTACGATGTCGCAGGCAGCGTGGCGACAAAGGGTGGGCAGCCCTTCGAGGTGACGCTGCTGGCAAACAATACGGACTTCTTCAAGCGAGCCGCGCAGATCGTGCAGGCGCAGTTGAAGGACGTGGGCATCAAGGTCAATATCCAGGTCACGGAGGGTACGGCGCTCACCGATGCGACGGTCGCCGGGACGCACCAGATGTTCCTGCAACTCTATGGTTCCTCCGACCCGAGCATCATGTTCTACTTCTTCCACTCATCGCGCATTAAGGCGACCAACCGGGCGTGGTACTCCTCGCCGGAACTGGACGCGCTGTTGGAGCAGGGGCAGGCCGAACTCGATCCCGCCAAGCAGAAGGACATCTACGCGAAGGTGCAGCAGATGGTGGTGCAGGCGGCGCCGTGGGTGACGTTCTGCAACCCGTACGTCTTCACCGGTGTGCGCAAGGAAGTGCGCGGCTTCCAAGTGCATCCGCAGGGCACCTATCTTCTGCACGATACCTGGCTGGCAAAGAAGTAACCGCGCCCGCGACGTGAGGGAGCGAATACGGGATGGGAACATATATTCTCAAGCGGGTACTGGCGGTCATCCCCGTGCTGGTCGTTATCACCTTCCTGACCGTCGCCTTGCTGCGTCTCGTCCCCGGCGATGCCGCCGCCTCGCTCGCGGGCGAGACGGCGACGCCGCAGCAGATCGCGGCGATCCGGCACGACCTGCGGCTCGACCGGCCGATTCCCGTGCAGTACGCGCTGTTCATGCGTGATCTCGTGCATGGCAATCTCGGCCGCTCGCTCAAAACGAACCGCCTCGTGACGGACGAGTTACGCGCCCGGTTGCCGCACACCGCGAAACTGGCCTTCGCCGCGATGCTCTTCTCGATTCTTCTCGGCGTGCCGATCGGCATTGTTTCCGCGACGCGACAGAATACGGCCCTGGATAACATCGTCATGGTCGGTGTAATCACCGGCTACTCGATTCCCGGCTTCTGGGCGGGGTTGCTGCTCATCCTGCTCTTCGGGGTCAAGCTTCACATCCTCCCATTCCTCGGTGACGAGAGCTTGAAAAACCTCATCCTGCCCGCCGTGACTCTGGGTTTGCAGCCCGCCGCCGTGTTCGCCCGCCTGACGCGCGCCAGCATGATCGAGGTCATCCATCTCGATTACGTCCGTACCGCCTGGGCGAAGGGGTTGCGGGGACGGGACGTGATCGTGCGGCACGCCCTGAAAAACGCCTTTATTCCCGTCGTCACCGTGATGGGTCTGGAGATCGGTGGGTTGCTTGGCGGCGCGGTGATCACCGAGACGATCTTCAACTGGCCCGGCATTGGCACAATGGCCGTCACAGCGATCAATAGCCACGATTACCCGATCGTGCAGGGCGTTGTCCTGCTCGCGACGTTCCTCTTCGTCATCATTAGCTTGATCGTGGACCTTCTCTACGGGTTTCTCGATCCGCGTATCCGTTATGAGTGAACGGCCCGGCCGCTCACGCGAGGAGAGGTAGTCACAGGACATGAGCAGTATCGCCGTCACCGCGAAAGCGCAACCGCTGACAAAAGCTGTGAAGAGCCGCAGTCTCTACAGCGACGCCGTCCGCCGCTTCCGCCGGAACCGCGTCGCGCTCGCCGGATTGATTGTGGTCGTGCTGCTGATCCTTGTGGCGATCTTCTCACCGATCCTCGCCCTCCATGATCCGACGCATCAGTATCTCAATCACCGGCTAGAGGGGCCGAACGACATCTTCCCGCTCGGCACGGATAATCTCGGGCGCGATATCTACAGCCGCATCCTCTACGGATCGCGCATCTCACTGCCGACGGGCCTGATTGCCGTCGGTATTGCGCTGCTGATTGGCGTGCCGATCGGCACGATGGCAGGCTATTTTGGCAAATGGGCCGATACCATCCTGATGCGCGGTTGCGACGTGATCCTCGCCTTTCCGAGCATCCTCTTCGCCATCTGGCTGATCTCGATCTTTGGCTCGAATCTGCGTAATGTGATGATCGCCGTGGGGCTTTTTTCCGTGCCGGGCTTCGCGCGGATCGTGCGCTCCGCAATCCTCTCTACCAAGGAGAGCGATTACATCACCGCCGAGCGCGCGCTTGGCGCGGGGACGGGGCGCATCCTCCTGCGGCATATCTTGCCAAACGTCATTCAGCCGGTGATTATCCTCGCCTCACTGCGGGTCGCCTCCGCGATCCTCGCCGCCGCAGGACTTTCTTTCCTCGGCCTCGGTATCCAGCCCCCGACGCCCGAATGGGGCGCAATGCTCAGTGAGGGCCGTGCGTACCTGACCATTGCCTGGTGGGTGGCGTTCTTTCCCGGTCTCGCGATCATGATTACCGTTCTCGCCACCAACATGGTTGGCGACGGTCTGCGCGACGCCCTCGACCCACGCCAGCAAGGGCGCTAGCCCAGACTATGCTCACTCTACGCGGGCGAATTTCTGCAGAGTATGGCAGCTTTCCGGCACCCAACCGGGTTGGACCCCGAAAGTCCATGTCACCTCGCCGACGTAGACATCGCCGTGCGAGTCCACACAGAGGTCGTGCGGCGCGACGAAGTTGCCCGCCGCGCAACGGTCCGCCCCGCCCCACCGGGCGAGCACCGTGCCCGCCGCATCGTAGACGCTCACCCGACCCGGCCGGTCTTCCGTGATCGTGCCGAGGCGGTACGAGTGGTCGCCGGGGTGGTGCCAGAGTTCCGCAACGTACACGCGGCCCACATGGTCGAGCGCGACGCTCGTCGGACGCTGCACATCTGTCCATTCCGCGAGGTACTCACCGTCGGGTGTGAAGAACTGGATGCGGTCATTCTCGCGGTCAGCTACCAGCACCCGTCCATCCGCCGCGACTGCGACGCCGTGTGGCAAGTTGAACTGCCCCGGCCCCGTACCCGGTTCGCCCCACGACCGGATCAGCCGCCCATCCGCACTGAAGTGATGCACCCGCGCATTGCCGTAGCCGTCGCTGACGTACAGATCGCCGTTCGGAGCGACGGCGAGGTTGGTCGGGCGGTTAAAGGGTGGGCCGCCATGCGTGATGCTTGCGAGGGACGTGCCATCGTAGCCGGTGTCTGAGGCGGTATCCGGCGTGCCGATGGTATGGAGTAATACGCCCTCGGCGGTGAAGTGGTAGATGACCTGCCGGCCCTCATCCACACAGTACACCGTGTCGTCGGGCGCGACGGTCAGGCCGTGCGTGCGCGGGGTGAACAACTGCTCGCCCCACGAGCGGATGTACGTGCCATCTCGGTTGTACACGAGCACGCGCGACTCCCGCCGCGCGAGCAGATACACGCGGTCGCGCGAATCCACCCCCACACCGACCACGTCGCCGTGATGATAGCCGTCAGGCAACTGCTCCCAATCTTCCACAACCGCGTAGCGCCGTGCGTCCGTCGTTGTCGCCATATCATCTCCCTTGCGCTTCGCACGCTTTCCGCGCATTAGTCCGCGTTTTTTTCAATTCCCCGCAACGACATCAGGCAGCACGACGCCGGGGAGGTCAATTTCCCGCGCGCGGTGGCAACGGACGTAGTGGCCCGGTTCGATCTGCTCCCATATCGGGGCGATTGTGCGGCATCGCTCCTCGGCATAGGGGCAGCGCGGGTGATAATAGCAGCCGCTTGGCGGGTTCGCCGGGTTCGCCACCTCGCCGCGAATGATCGTCCGTTGTGACCGGGCGCGGGGGTCTGGTTGCGGGATCGCCGCGAGTAGCGCGGAGGTATACGGGTGCTTGGGCGTGGTGAAGAGCCGCGTCGTGTCGGCAAGCTCGACCATCTGGCCCACGTACATCACCATTACGCGGTCGCTGATGTGCTTCACCACGCTCAGGTCATGCGCGACGAAGAGGTAGGTGAGGCCGAGCCGCCCCTGCAACTCCAGCATGAGATTGAGGATTTGCGCCTGCACCGACACATCGAGCGCCGATACCGGCTCATCGGCGACCACGAGGCGTGGGTTGAGCGCCAGGGCGCGGGCAATGCCGACCCGTTGCCGTTGCCCGCCGCTGAAGGCATGGGGGTAGCGGCGGAGGTATTCGGGCCGGAGGCCGACGAGCCGGAGCAGGTCGGTCACGCGCGCCACCCGCTCCGCATAGTTGGTCATCCCGTTCACCTTCAACGGTTCACCGATAATGTCGAGCAGCGTCATGCGCGGGTTTAGCGATGAGAACGGGTCTTGAAAGATCAGTTGCATCTCTTTGCGGAGGGGTTTTAATGCGGCGCGCGATGCGGTGGCGACATCCACCACGGCATTGCCGGTGGTACGGAAACGAATTTCGCCGCCGGTCGGCTGAATCGCGCGGAGGATGCAGCGCGCCGTGGTTGTTTTGCCGCAACCGCTTTCCCCGACGAGCGACAGCGTTTCGCCCTGACGGAGATCGAAGCTGACATCGTCAACGGCGCGCACCTCGCCTGTCACCCGCTGCAAAAACCCCTGTCGGATCGGAAAGAACTTCCGGAGATTTTTGACTTCCAAAAGGAGATCGGACTCGCCATTTACGGGGGCGTTCACGAAGCCACTCCTTTCGGCCGTGTCGCGTCGTCGGTGTAGAGGAAACACTTCGTTTCCTGCCCGCCGACGATCACCGATGGCGGATCACGGGTGTCGCAAAGGCCCGGCATGAAATCCGGGCAGCGGGGGTGAAACGGGCAACCCGTCGGGCGATTGTACGGGTGCGGGATCGAACCGGCGATGGTCGGCAGGACGATGCGCGAGGGCGCCTGGATACTCGGCATCGAGCGCAGCAGGGCACGCGTGTAGGGGTGCTTCGGCGCGTAGAAGATGTCGTCTACGTTGCCACGCTCGACTTCGCGCCCGAGGTACATCACCACTACGTCGTCGGCGATTTCCGCGATCACGCCGAGGTTGTGCGTGATGAGCATGATGCCCATCCCGTTCTGCTCCTGCAATTCGCGGAGCAAATCGAGGATCTGCGCTTGCGTGGTGACATCAAGCGCGGTCGTTGGCTCGTCGGCGATCAGCAGCGCGGGATCGCACGCCAATGCCATCGCAATCATCGCGCGCTGACGCAGGCCACCGCTCAGTTGCACCGGATACTCGTCCAGCCGCTCGTTCGGGCGCGACATGCCGACCCGGTTCAGCAATTCGGCGGCGCGCTCGCGCGCTTCCGCTTTGGTGCAGCGGCGGTGCAGGCGGATCACCTCAAGGATCTGGTTGCCAATCGTATGCACCGGGCTGAACGACGTCATCGGTTCCTGAAAGACGAGCGCGATGGTGCCGCCGCGTATCGAGCGCATCGTCCGACCGTTCGCGTCCAGTCTCGTCAAGTCCACTTCCGGCACGTCCGGGCCATGATAATCCGGGTCCGCGCTCGGATGGCGCAGCAGGATCTCGCCGCCGACAATCCGCCCCGGTTGCTCGACGATCCGCAGGATGGAGCGCGCCGTGACGCTCTTGCCGCAGCCACTCTCGCCGACCACGCCGAGGGTTTTGCCCGCGAAGAGGTCGAATGTGACGCCGTCCACGGAATGCACCACGCCTTCATCGGTGAAGAAGTGCGTGCGCAGGTCGCGCACCGACAGGAGCGGTTCCGGCTCTTTCGGTGTGGTAGGGCGCGTGACCTCAAACACCATAGGGGTCCGCCGCGTCGCGCAGTCCGTCGCCGAGGAAGTTGAAGGCGAGGATGACGATGATCACCGGCACCGCCGGGAGCAGCAGCCAGGGTGAGATCACGATTGCCTGAATGTTCTGCGCCTGCTGGAGCATCACGCCCCAACTGACCGCTGGCGGGCGCAAGCCGAGGCCGAGGAAGCTGAGCGAGGTTTCGCTGATGATGATCGCCGGGAGTGCGAGCGTGGTATCGGCGATGATGTTACTGAGGAAGAGCGGCACCATATGAACGAAGATGATCCGTAGCTGCCCACTGCCCGCTAGCTCGGCGGCGGTGACGAAATCCTCCTCGCGCAGGGAAAGGAACCGCCCACGGACCACCCGCGCGAGACCCGTCCAGCCGATTAGCGAGATGATGAGCGTGATCACGAAATAGACGCGAACCACGCTCCAGTCACGCGGCACGGCAGCGGCCAGCCCCATCCAGAGGGGGATCGTCGGCACCGAGCGGAGGATTTCGATTACACGCTGAATGACCGTATCCACGATGCCCCCGTAAAACCCCGATAGCCCACCGAGGAAGACTCCGAGGAACAGGCTGAGGGCGACGCTGACGAGGCCAATCGTCAGCGAAATGCGCGTCGCATACACGAGGCGGGACCAGACATCGCGCCCTTGCACATCCGTGCCAAGCAGAAAGAGGGCGGGGGGAGCGTCCGTGGCGGAGGCACCGATCAGGTGCCGGTCGGTCGGGATCAGGCCGAACAACTTGTACGAGAAGCCCTGCGCGAAGAAGGACACGGGGAGTTTCTGGTCCGGGTTCGGCACGTATACCCGTTTGAACGTCTTCGGGTCGCGCACTCCCGCGAGGGCGTAGACGTGCGGGCTGAACCGACCGCCATCGAAGAAATGAATGCCCTGCGGGCCAATCAGGGAGAGTTGCGCATCGGACGCCTCCGGGTCCGCATAGGCGAGAAAGCCCGCGAAGAGCACGACGACATACGCGAAGATGACGACGACCCCGGCAATGAGCGCGACGCGATGCTTGCGGAACCGCCGCCACATCAACTGCCGCTGCGTCGCGACCGAGATCCGTTCCTCGGCGATCTCGCCCTCGCGCAGTCCCGATTCGGCGAGCGGGGTGGGAGCGAGAATGCCCTCCTCGATCACCCGCCTGCCCGCGATGTTCGTGAACTCCGCCATCAATGCACCAACCGTATCCGTGGATCAATCCACAATAGCAGCATGTCCGAAAGAAACGTCCCGATCACCGTGAGCGTGCCGAGCAGCAAAATAATCGCCCCCGCAAGGAACATGTCCTGCGCCTGCAAGGCGCTGAGAAGTAATGGCCCGACCGTGGGCAAACTCAGCACAATCGAGACGATGATGCTGCCGGAAACGATGTAGGGCAGCGTGTAGCCGACCGTGCTTGCGAAGGGGTTGAGCGCGATGCGCACCGGGTATTTGAGCACCGCCCGCATTTCGGTCAACCCCTTCGCCCGCGCCGTAACGACGTACGGCTTCCGCAGTTCGTCCAGCAGGCTGGCACGAAGCACCCGGATCGCTTGCGCCGTCCCCGCGAGGCCGAGCACGACGGCCGGCACCGGGATGTGCGTCAGGAGATTGCCGACGCGCGCCCAACTCCACGGCGCGGTTTGATATTGCGCCGAGAAGAGGCCGCCGATATCCGCACCGAAGAACTTGAACGCGAAGTACATCACGATCAGCGCGAGCAGGAAATTCGGCACCGCAAGACCGATAAACCCGACCAGCGTGAAGAGGTAATCGCCCATAGAGTAGTGGCGCACGGCGGAGAAAATGCCAATCGGAAGCGCAATCGCCCAAGTGAGCAGCAACGCGAAGATCGAGATCACCATTGTCAGCCAAAGACGGCTGCCAATCATCTCGACGACCGGGCGCTTATATTGCAGCGACACACCCAGGTCGCCGCGCACGATCCGCCCCATCCACTTGCCGTATTGCACGAGAAAGGGCTGATCGAGGCCGTATTCACTGCGGAGCGCCGCGATCGTGTCCTGCGTCACCTGCGTGCCGCTGGCTTGCAACTCCGCGATATAGGCCGTGACGTAATCGCCGGGCGGCAGCTGGATGATAAAGAACGAAATGATCGAAATCGCCCAGATCGTGAAGATCGCAAAGAGCGCGCGTCGAAGGATATACGCTAGCACCGCTTTCACCTCACCTGTAGATTGTCCTGCATGTCCCAAATGGGAAGTGGCACCTCATACGGGCGCCACTTCACCGCTCGCTAACTCTTGAAGTAGAACGTCGTCGGCTGTGACGAGCATGGAGTGCGAACAGCCTGGCCGTTTGCTTGCCGCGCCGGGGCGTTGCCGAAGTTGTTCTTCACGATCCGCACGCCCAACTGCGCGGGCGAAAGCCCGACGGTGCCGACCGTCCAGCACTCCTCAACGGCGATCCGCCACACCTCCTGGCACATCTTGTAGCGCTCGTCCGATGTCTTGCCAAAGGACGAGCGGAACAGACCAATCGCCTTGAGCAGTTGCGGATCGGTCGGTTCCTTGCCGACCTTGCCGCCGCTCCCGTACCAGTTCGCGAACACGGAGCCGAGGTAGGCATCCGTCGCGTTGAGGGGCAGGGTGTACTGCGGCCAGAGCGACAATTTCTCCGTGCCGTCGCAGACAAAGAGCATCACTGGCTGCTTGTTGCCCTGCGCGTTGGTCGTTGCCAGGGTCCGCTCCTGCACGAGAATGTCGAGTTGCAAGCCGATCTGCTTCAGGTGCTGCGTCACCATCTCCCCGATCTGGCCGAAATCGAGAAAGGAGCCGCTGATCGCCGTCACCTGCAACCGCAGCCGCTGCCCGTTATCGGTGCGTAGCCGGTAGCCCTCGCTGTCCTTTTTCGTCAGCCCGGCCTTGTCGAGCAGGTCGTTCGCCTGCTTGGGGTCTTTGACGTGCCACTTCGTGCGCCATTCCGGGCCGGGGTTGTACGGCGAACTGTCTTCCGGGATCGGTGAACCGGGCGTGCCGAGGCCAAGCCAGAAGGCTTCGTTCAGTTGGGCGCGGTCAATGCCGAGTGAGAAGGCGTGCCGGAAGTCCTTGTTCGTGACCCACTTGGCGATCTCGGCATCGCTATCGAAAGACTGGTTGAAGTAAAACGCCGCGTCCGTGCCAACCACCCCCGGATCGAGATGCACGGTGTAGTCGCCCTGCTTCTGGTTCTGGAGAAAGACCGGCAGTTTCGTCAGTTCCATGTTGCGGGACTGGAAATCGATCTGCCCGGCAGCGCCCCGCAAACCCACGACCTCGATGCTCTCGGCGTTTGCCATGCTGATCTTGTCAATATACGGCAACTGGTTTCCCGCCGTGTCCACTGACCAGTAGAAAGGGTTGCGCTCCATCACCCACGTCGGTGTGTTGATCGGCGAGGTGGTTCGCCACGGACACATCACGGGCAGTTCCGTGTTCAGTTGCCAGTCATCCTTGAACTTGAAGAACGCCACCCAGTCATCGAACTTGGCGTCCTTCGCCATCTGGTCCACCTTGGCCTGCCCTGCGTACTTCGGGTGGAAGAGCTTCAGGTAATGCGCGGGCGCATAGCTGCCCATGAGGCCGCCCCGGTTCGCTTTGGAGGCATGACCGCCACCGAGGGAGGTTGAGCCGGCAAGGATTTCCACGATTGTTGGGTAGGCTTCGGGGAACTTGTACTCTACCGTAGTGTCGTCAATCTTGTTGAGCGTGCCGGGCTTGCCATTGATCGAGAACTCGGTCGTCCCGGCGGGAAGGAGGTCTTTGTTCTGGTAGATATCCTGGAACCAGAACATGAAGTCGTCCGCGTTGAACGGCTCGCCATCGGACCATCGCGCGCCTTTACGCAGGAAGACCTTGCAACTCGTGCCGTCCGCGCTCAATTCGTATCCCTTTGCAAGTGACGGGATGATCTTGTTACCAGTGTAGTCCCAGAAAAGGATTTTGTCGGTCGAGTTGATCCGGTTGCCATTCTCGCCGTCGCCGGGGCCGGTGAACGCGCGCCGCCATGTGCCACCGTACTTGCCGATCTCATTCAGCGGCTTGACGACCATTGGCTCCTGGCTGACGCGCTGCTCGACGGGCGGGAGCTTGCCCGCCTTGACCATATCGGCCAGTTGCGGCGCTTCTTTGAACGACTTGGGGATTTGCGCCGGATCGGTGATGACCTCTGGCCCTTCCAGCTTGCCGACGAGGTCCGCACCGAGGGCGGGTTTCGCGGCGCCGCTCGCAACCGGAGAGGCAGCGGCGGCCTTTGTGGGCGTGCTGGCTGCCGTGTTGCTTCCGGCGGTCGGTGCGACCGTTGGGGCTGCACCGGTTGTGGGGCTGATCGGGGCCGAGGTGTCACCACACGCGGCGAGCAGGGCGGAGAGCGCGGTCGCACTCACCCCAAGGGCCACTCCGCGCTTCAGCACATCGCGTCGGGACATCCGCCCCGTCAATGCCCCGGCGTACAGCAGTGCAATCTTCCGCTCGTTATCGTGACCATCGTGTTCCACTGCGATCCCTCCCCACTACTGGTCGTCTGGATAGACTGACCATGTGAACGATCACACCGAATCCTCAGATGCGTTTCCGCCCCATCATCCGGCCCTCCCTTGCAAGCCTCCGTACCCTCGTGTCGTACCGACGGTATAGGGGCTATACCCCTAATGGGGCATGGGCCTCTGCGCGGCAATACAGGGCCACGTTTCCCGAACGCTCCATCGGACCCCTGACTCTGAGAGCGGAGTACGGCTTACGACGTGTGCCGAATATTCACTTAGCGGAGAACTGCTCCGTCGGTCGTGAAACCACGATAGCAGCCGTGCCGGTGATTGTCAATCGCAAAGAAATGCCAGAACGGTGCGGTGGCATCCCGCCAATTTGGTCGCTTTTCCAGGAATTGCGTGACGCGGTAGCGGGTTGAATGACGTGGTACGTAGGTGCGTGCAAGTTCTGGCGGCACGTTTCGCGTCGTTTCACCCTGCCATAGCGCGAAACCCTGCGACGCGAACGTACCGGCGCCTACTTGGGGTAAAGGAGCGGCGTGAGCGCAAACAGCTTTCACGCCGCTCCTTTCGTGCGTCGCAACGTTCGCTACGCGGGACGGAAGGGGCTGTCCTTATCACGCAGAAAGGGCGGCAGGTCGTCCGGCGTCGGCAAATTGGCGAACGCGGCTTCCGCTCCGGCAAGGATCGCCGCGCGCTCATCCGCCGACAAATCCGTGACCGGGTCCCAGGCATAGGTTTTCATAATGACGCGCCCTTTTGCGTCAAAGGTGACACCCTCGGCTTCGAGCAACCGTGCCATCGTGTCCGACGGGCCAAATGCCCATGCGCCCGTCAGCACGCCCTGACTATTAACGACGCGGTGCGCCGGTACACCGGCCCCGGCAGGCGTCCCCGCCATGATCCAGCCAATGAGCCGCGCGTGCCCGACCATGCCAATCGCCGTGGCGAGCCAGCCATACGTGGTCACGCGCCCCGATGGGCACGCCTGCACGAGCGCGTAGACCTGCGCTCGTGTGCGGGTGAGAGTGGGTCTCGCGGTCATGGTGTCTCCTTCTGGGTGAGTGTGGTCACGGACTCGATGTGAAAGGTCTGCGGAAACATATCTACGGGTTGCACCGACGCGATCTCGTACCGAGCCGTAAGGATGGCGAGGTCGCGCGCGAGCGTCGCGGGATCACATGAGACGTAAACGATCCGACGCGGCGCGAGCGCGAGCAGGGCATCGAGTACGGCAGGCGCACACCCGGCGCGAGGCGGGTCAAGCACCGCCACGTGTACCGCTTCCCTCAGCGAAGGCAACAACCGTTCCACCTGGCGTGTGTAGACCACCACGTTACCCTGTCCAAGCACGCGGGCATTGTGCCGTGCGTCCGTTGCCGCCGCCGCTATCTCCTCCGCGGCAATTACGCGGCGGGCATGAGGCGCGGCGAGCAGGGCAAACGTGCCGACGCCCGCGTAGGCATCGAGCACGGTTTCGCGCCCGGTAAGCGCCATCCCGCGCAGCACGAGCGCGGCGAGCACATCGGCCATGCTCATGCCGCCATCGTCCGAGAGGTACCGGTCATCCGGCAGCAGGGCGAGGCGATCTGGGCGCGTCTCCCGCCGCGTGTTAATTTGAAAGAACGCGGCGCCGTCGGTGCGGAATGGCACGCCAAGCAGCAGGTGGTGTGTTGCCACGCGCTGATCCGGCGCGAAGGCGACCGCGCTGCCGTCGCGGTCGGTGCGAATCGTCAACTCCCCCGCCATTCCCTCGTCGGTCAGGACGGCGAGGGCACGATTGATCGGCGGCTGGGCGATGAGGCAATGAGCGACTGACACGGTGGCATGGCTATGGAGATGCCGGTAGGCCGGCTTCCCATCGGTGTCGGCAATCACGCCCACCGTATTCCGGTACGCCCACGGGTCTTGCATCCCGATGATCGGTGCAATGATTGCATCCAGCGCGGCATCCGGCGCCCGCAATGCGCGACGCAGTTGGTCGCGCAAGATGTCCGCTTTCGCCGCCAGTTGCGCGGGGTAGGCGAGGAATTGCCACTGACAGCCGCCACAGGCGCCGAAGTACGGGCACGGAGGCGTCACACGGTCGGGCGATGGGTCGAGGATTTCGGTCGTCACGGCGCGGACAAACCGCTTGCGGGCCTCCGTCACGCGCGCCCGCACGCGCTCCCCCGGCGCGGCGCCCGCCACGAATACCACGAGCGCGCCGACCCGCCCCACGGCTTCTCCACCGTGCGTCAGTGATGTGACCGTGACTTCGATGCGCTCCCCGACCCGCAGAGACGCCTCCGGGGAAACAGCGGGTGTGGTTGTCATCGTGGCTCCTACCTTCTCATACGCAATCCGCCTAATTGGTCGAAGAAACGCGAACGACGCGGAGACCAAAGGAAATACTAACGGTGGAAAAGGCAATGCGATCCCCATGCGTCTCCAATTCTCCTTTTCCCTTCGCGTTCTCCGCGTCCTTTGCGCCCTTCGCGTTTCTCTAATAGGTCAGTTGCATTCAACGCAACTGACCTATTAGTATCGCATATACCCTCTTTGTGAAGCTATCCCGAACAGCGTTCGGCAGCATCGTTTTCTTTCATGAATCGTGCTCGCATAACTTGTCTCATAGTCTTCGTTCTACTACTTGTGCTCCTGCATAGGTTCTGCGACAACGAGAGTATAAATGTTGGTTGTGCCCGCGTTTCCACCTTTGAACAGACCCTCGCCCTGCAGCAAGACGCCCTCGCCGCTGTCAGGTGTGAGTGCGTCTTCACTGATATCATCTCCGGCAGCAAGAGTGAGCGCCCCGGTTTGACCGAAGCCCTCGGCTTCCTCCGCCCCGGCGATGTGCTCGTGGTCTGGCGGCTCAACCGGCTCGGACGCAACTTGAAGATGCTGATCGAGACGCTCACCGCCCTCGCCGAGCGGGGAATCGGCTTTCGCTCCCTCACCGAGCAAATCGCCACCACGACACCCGGCGGCAAGCTGATCTTCCACGTCTTTGGCGTCCTTGCCGAGTTCGAGCGGGACCTGATCCGCGAGCGTACCCAGGCAGGGTTGGCGGCGGCACGGGCACGGGGGAGGAAAGGCGGCAGACCGAAGAAGCTGGGGACACCGGGCAAGGTGGCAATGGCTCGGTCGCAGTATAACGACCACGCGAACTCCATTGAGGACATCTGTAACAATCCTATCTCATCGGCACAAAGGCATCGACGCGGCATGCGGTGAACATGTGGGTTGTGCCGAGCACCCCCTCGCCGCCAAGCGGCACTTGCGCACTGTAGTGTTCACCGGAGAGCAGACCGCAGAAGAGATCCCCGCGACATTCAGCACTATCCCCTTGTGGCTCCCGTGCGCGCGATCGGTGCCAAGCAGGTTGAGCCAGCGCGCCTGCTGCGGGTCTGTCGTCGGTTGGAAGTCCTTGTCGAACGTTCAGCCATCCGGCAGCGTCTTCCCCTCGCGGCGGTAGATGCCGACTTTGCCAATCGCGACGGCGCTCGTCGCCATGTCGATCACGAAGGGTGGGGCGACATTGCCACCGGGAAAGCCGATGGCGTAGGAATCCGTGCCAAGCATCGGCGCCATGCCGAAGGTGGGGAGGGTCAGCGGGCCGCTCGTGGTGATCGTCATTCCCGCCATCCCCGCCGCAATCGCCATGAGCGGATAGTAGAAACAGGAGGCGTAGTGGTTACTGTTGCGCACCACCACCGTGGCGACCCCGGCCACCCGTGCCTTCTCGACCGCCTGCCGCATCGCGTAATCGCCCCCCGCCGCGCCGAGACCGTTATCGCCATCGAGCACAAGCGTGCCGGGCGTCTCGGTGACGGCGGTGATCTTGGGGTGGGCGTTGATCAGGCCGCGCCGGGTGCGCGAGGCATCGCCATGCGCCTGGGGCGCACCGTGCGAGTCAATCCCCTTCGTGTCAACCGTTGCCGCTCCCCTCCCCGCGTGTGACGCCGGTGAAGAGCCGTCAGCATGTGGTATCCCTCGTTATTCGCCTGCGACCGCAGGCGCAAGCGCGTTCCACGTCTCGTCCATCGCCTGAAGCTGCTTGTACATGAGGTAAATCGCGTTCCACATCGCGTCAATCGCGGCACGCGCTGCCGTCTTATCGTCTTCGGACAATGCGGTATGGAGGGTTGCCGCCGCCGCTTCCTGCGCTGCCGCATTCACCCGTGCGGCCTCGGCAAGGGCATTCGCGGCCGCGACATGGCGCTCGATGAGGGCCTGCGGCGGTTCGGCATCCGCAGTGTGGGCCAACCGCTCGGCGCGCGTCGCGCTCCCGTAGCGGAAAGGCAGCTTGGTGCCGCCTTCGTGATCCCACTGCGTGTGCGTTGGTTCGAGATGCGGCGTCACCGAGAGGTACATCGTCATTGGCGTATCCCCAACGCAACGCACCTCGTGCCACTGGTCGGCGCGGGCAAAGCAGAGCTGTCCCGGCCCGAGCATTGCGGTCTCGCCATCAATCGTGAATTCGGCGTAGCCATCCAGCACCAGAAAGACTTCGTGTCCGAGGTCATGCGTGTGGCCGGGGCTAACTGCGCCCGGTTCCATCCGCATGATGCGGGAGCGCATCTCGGGCGTGATGAAGACATTGCGGACATCCTTGCGGAAATCAAAGACTTCGAGCGGCATTCTCGCACCCTCCCGTTCCCCCCGATGTGGCGGGACCGACTTCAAGCGACGCTTACCCCTGATTGCGCGCCAGATACGTTTTCACAATGTCGCCGACGAGCGCGATATCGGCAATCGCGTCCCGCCCGGTCGTAATCGGTTGTGTGCCGGTGCGGATACACGCACCGAAATGTATGAGTTCGAGCTTGAAGGGATTATCGTGCCAGGAGAACTCCTGTCGCCACGGCGTGCGATCCGTATTCATGCCGTGGAGTGTGACGTACGAGGGAATGCCACGGGCGAAACCCGTAGGAAACGAAACGAGAACGCGCTCACGCGAGCCGTACACCTCCAACGTCTCCTTGAAGTCCCACAGTTCGGGAAGGTCCACCCACGAACACACGGCGCGCTTGCTATCGTCATAGTCGAGCACCGTACTGATACCGCGCCCGTTCTGCCAGATTTCCGCGCTCAATACGCGCTGCGGTGGCCCGAATAGCCCATGCAGGTTGCCGATGTCGTGGATCATGCTCCCAAGAATGATGGTGTACGCATTGTTGATGTCCTGTGGCACGGACGCGCCATCCGCGTAGCCGAGCGCCGCCGCGACCAGCGCCGCGTGTTCCGCTTGCCATGCCTCGCGTACGCCAGCGGGGAGATCATCGAACCGGTAGACTTTGAACTCGGCAGTATGCAGATCGTTGTCTGGATGGAGGTGGTTGACCTGGACAAAGCGAATATCAGACATCTCCCGCACCCGCTGCTGCACGAACTGATACGCGGGTTCGTGTCGCTTCATGTACGCGACCATGAGAATGACGCCTGCCCGCTCCGCTGCCGCGACCATTGCCTCCGCTTCCGCCACATTCGTACACATCGGCTTCTCGACGAGGACATGCTTGCCCGCTTCGGCGGCGGCGATGCTCGGCGCGGCGTGCGACCCGGAGGGGCAGACGATCACGCCATCAATATCGCTCCGCACCATCTCGTGATAGTCGAGGAACTGCCGTTCCTTCGGCACGCCATACTCCGCGCCCACGACCTCAAGGAGCTTCGGTGAGAGGTCTGCGAGGCCGCCGATCTCAAACTGGTCGTTTAATTCGCGGAGATGGGGGAGATGCTGGATCTGTGCGATGGCCCCGCATCCGATAATGCCGATCTTCAATCGTGCCACGGGTATCCTCCTGTCGCGCTTACGTTCGCGTGCCTGGGCAACCGATCTGCCTCCCACATCGGGACAAAATCCGCGCGGGTAACATGCGCGGACACGGTTAGCCGAGGCGCTTGTTCAGTTTTGGATCGAGGAAATCGCGCAGGGCGTCACCGAGCAAGTTGGCGGCAAGCACCGTCAGCGCGATCATCACACCGGGAAACACGGCGAGCCACCACGGCGGCTTGAAGGATTGCGCGAGCACACCGCCGAGCATATTGCCGAGGCTCGCCGTCGGTGGCGGCACCCCGACCCCAAGAAACGAGAGTGCTGCCTCCGCAAAGATCGCCCCACCGAGATTGAGGGTGGCGATGACGAGGATCGGGGCGATGCACTGCGGGGCAACATGCCGCAGCATGATTCGCCCCGCCGATGCGCCGACGCTTCGCGCTGCTTCCACGAACTGCGTCTCCTTGAGCGAGAGCACGACCGAGCGCGTGATGCGCGTCGCCAGCGGTATCTGCGTGATGCCCACTGCAATGACCACGGTGCGCAATCCCGGCCCGAGACTGACTGACAACAGCATTGCGAGGATTAACGTCGGAAACGAGGTCAGCACCTCGATCAGCCGCTGACTGAGCATGTCGTATCGCCCACCGGCGTAGCCGCTCGTCACCCCCCAGAGCATGCCGACGGAGACGCCAAGCGCCACGGACGCGATGCTAACGAGCAAACTGACCCGCAAGCCGTACATGATCCGCGAGAGCACGTCTCGTCCCAGGTTGTCTGTGCCGAGCACATGTACGGCGGAGGGCGGCTTGCGCGCCGCAGCGTAATCGTTTCTGAGCGGATCGTACGGCGCGATCACCGATGCGAAAACCGCCACGAAGACGATGACCGCGAGCAGCACCGCTGCCGCCGCACCAAGTGGCGAAGACCGGAGAAAGCGCCCCGGTGCATCGAGGAACCTGCCCCGCGCGCGTGGCGGTGCGATGATCGAATGGTCGAGCGCGGTGAGCGAACCTGCCTGAGCCATGCGCTGTCCCACCTGCCTACTGATAGCGAATGCGTGGGTCAATCCACGCGTAACTGAGGTCTACGATCAGGTTTACGACGACGAAAACCAGCCCGTAGATGAGCACAAGGTTCTGAATCACCATCCAGTCCCGCTGGTTGAGGGCCTGCACGAGGTAATTGCCCAGTCCTGGCACGCCGAACGCCGTCTCGGTGGCGACCGCGCCGCCGATGAGACCGCCAATCGCCGCACCGGAGGTCGTGACGACCGGGAGAAGCGCATTGCGTAAGACGTGACGAGAGACCACGAGCCGCTCACGCAGACCTTTCGAGCGTGCCGTGCGGACGAAGTCCTCGTGCATCACTTCGAGGGTGGCGGAGCGCGTCATGCGCGCGAGGGTCGCGGCGAGTCCTAGCCCGATTGCCAGGGCGGGGCCGATCACCATCTGTAGATTCTTCGCGGGGTTGTCCCACAACTGGGTGATGGTCAGGGGTGGCCGCCAGGTGAAGACGAGCACGAGGAAAAGCACGGCACTCAACCCAACCCAGAAGCTTGGGATCGCCAGAAACAGGGTCATGAAGAGCCGGACGACGTTGTCCAGCCACGAGTTGCGGCGCGTCGCGCTGAGGATGCCGACGGGTACGCCGACGATCCACGAAAAGAGCACCGCGAGTACGGCGATCTCCAGCGAAATCATCCCGCGTCGCTCAATCACCGCGCTGATCGGTTCCTTGTTCCAGAATGAGTGGCCCAGATTGCCGTGAAAGACATCACTCATCCAGCTGAGGTACTGCTGCGGCAACGGCTTATCGAGGCCGAGACTGACGCGAGCGTCCGCCAGTTCCTGGGGGCTGAGGACGTATTGTCCCTGCCCTTCCGACGCAATCATCGCAATGGGGTCGCCGGGCAGAACGCGCATCGCCACGAAGATAAGCACCGTGATGCCAAAGATTGTCGGGACCGCCGTTGCGAGACGGCGGAGCATGTAACGCTGCACAGTTTCCGGCCCCCCTTTCCCCATCCTCGCGCGGATACAGACCAAGCGAGGATGGGGGTCGGCATCTACTTATCCAGCCACGCCGTATCTACGCGGCCCCACTCGGAGATCGCGCGCTTATCGAGGGCGAGACCCTTCACGTACGCGCGCCACATCAGCAGGTGATCGGTGTAGCCGATGAAGAGCCAGGGCGGGTCCTGATCGAGCATGTCCTGCATCTGGTCCAGCAGGACGCGTCGTTTCATCGGGTCATTTTCCGCGTCGGACTGCTTCAGGAGATCGTCGAACTTCGGATTGCTGTAGCTGCCGAAATTCTGTGAGCCACCGGTCTTGAAATACGTGTTGGCGATCGGCGAGAAGTCCACAATCGGGCCGCCCGGTGTGTCCAGCACCAGGGTAAACCGCCCCGCCTTCTCATCCTCGACCAGGAGCGACCGCTCCGCGACCCGGATCTTGATCTCGATGTTCAGTGCGCGCTTCAGTTGATCCTGAATTGCCGGGGCCATGATTTCCGCGTGCGGTGCGACCGAGGCAGAGAGCAATTCTACGCCGGGGATGCCGTTCGGAAACCCCGCGTCCGCGAGCAACTTCTTTGCGTCCGCGATGTCCTGCGTCTTGTCCGCGCGGTAACCGGGGAGCGTCGCGATCTTGTCGCGTGGCGTCGCGAACTCGCCGCCGTGCGGTGCCCAGCGGGAGAGGTCAATCTGTTCCTGCGTGCTGAACGCGGTGATCAACCCCTGTTTGTTGAGCGCGAGGTTGATTGCCCGGCGCACACGCGGGTCGTCAAAGGGCTTTTGCTTCGTGTTAATGATCACCTCATAAGCGCCGAAGCTCCCTACGCGGTTCGTCTTGGTCGTGTCACTCTTCTTCGCGCCCTCGTCCCACGTTTCCTTCGACACGTTCCACGACATATCTGCCTGCCCTGTCAGCACGGCGGTGCCCCGGTCGGACCACGCGGCGACGTGAATCAACTGGAGCGTGTCGAGATACGGCAGATCCTTGTTCCAGTAGTTCGGGTTCTTCACGAGCGTCCACGCTTCCGCCTCTTTGTAGGACTTGAACATGAACGGCCCGGTACCGGGCGCGACCTGCACCTTGCGCAGGTCATTGTTGTTCGCGTCCAGCGTCTTCTTGGAGTAAATCGCCTGCGTGGTGTCCGTGAGGATCAGGAGAAAGATCGCGGACGGCTGGCTGAGGGTGAACTTCACCGTGAGCGGGTCCACCGCCTCGACCTTCGATACATTCGAGAAACGATCCTTCAAGAGGCTGACGATGCCCATCGGCGGCGAGATCATCCGGTTGTACGTCGCCACGACATCGGCGCTGGTAAGTGGTGTGCCGTCATGGAATTGAACACCGTTACGCAGCTTAAAGGTGTAGCTGAGGCCATCGGGCGTCATGTCCCACTTTTCCGCGAGATCGGGCACGATGGTTTTCAGACCATCCACGATGTTGAGGCGGATGAGGTTGTTGTACAGATGACAGAGTACGGTATTGGCGGCTCCCTGCTGCATGTCGTAGTTTGAGGTAGTGACACCGAAGGCAATCGTCAGCGTACCGCCCCGCTTCGGGTTCGGGTCCGGCGATTTGAGGATACCGGCGTCCGTGCTCGCATTCGCGTTTGCCGTCGTCGCTCCCGATACGGTGCCAGACGGCGTGCTCCCTGCCGCGCCCGTTGCAGGCGCGGGCTGCGTCACAATCGGTGCGGGGGTCGGAATCGGTGCGGGGGTCGGAATCGGCGCCTGTGCTGCGGGCGGCGCGGTCGGTTGCGCCGCACTGCCGCTCGCCGTGGTGGGTGTCGCGCTCTCCGAACTTCCACAGGCAGCGAGGAAGAGCGAGATTGTGCTCCCCGCGAAGCCGAGCGCGGTGAGGCGCTGCACGAACTGCCGACGACTCATTTCCCCGGTCCGGAACGCTTCAAACACTGCATGTGTGTGCTCATCCACTGGCATTCTTCCTCTCGATTGCTTCCGCCGTGTATCCGGCGGCACCATTACCGCGATACGCGCGACGGATGGAGCGAGACAAACCGCTTGATTGCGTCTCCCGTACGCGGATCAAGGTGAGGCGATGGTGTGCATCAGGGGGCATTGCGACGCATTGAGCGACCGGAATTGCCGACAGGAGCCGACGCTTACGGTGATCCACCTGTACCTGACCCGACGTAACACCTTCCCATACGGGAAACACAAATGGACGGAATACCCCAGAGCGCGACGCCATATTCCTTTTTCACTGACACGTTGATTATAGGCAGCTGCAAATGTCTGTCAATGCATTTTCGCCTTTGAAAGGGGACTGGGCATGATAGAGAACTCGGTTCAAGAGCCACATTGCCACTGTCCCTGAAAGTACGTTGATCGCATCACCCGGTCGGTAAGCGTGCTGCCCCATACACTCCTGTCGTATCCTGCTCACCAATTGCCGTAAGTGCCTTATGGAGTGCGGCGCATGGCAGACGTATCCCCTACTGAGTCGCGCAGGCTGCCGCAAGTACGAGGCATAGCGGGTACAACCGCTGCGATGACGCAACGCGCTATCGCAGCGGAAACGCGGTCGTCGGTCATTTATCCAACCAGGCGGTGTCCACACGGCCACCTTCCTGAATGATCCGTTGCTCCAGCGCCAGCCCTTTCACGTACGTGCGCCACATAGGCAGCTGGGTCGTGTAGCCAATGAACAGCCAGGGCGGGTCCTGATCAAGCGTGTCCTGCAGTTGGTTCAGCAGGTCTGCCCGCTTCGCGTGGTCCTGCTCAACATCCGATCGCTTCAGCAGGTTATCCACCTGCGGATTGCTGTAGCCGCCGTAGTTCTGTGATCCACCCGTCTTCAGATAGGCATTGGCAATCGGTGAGAAGTCCGCGATCGGGCCGCCGGGTGTGTCGAGGACGAGCGTGAAGTTGCCTTTCTTTTCCTCCTCGACGAGGAATGCGCGCTCCTGAACGCGAATCTTCGTTTCGATCCCGAGCGCCTGCTTTAGCTGATCCTGAACGGCGGGAGCAAGCACTTCGGAGTGTGCGGGCAGGGAGGCAGCGAGGAAGTCCACCCCCGGAATGCCATTGGGGACCCCCGCATCCGCGAGGAGTTTCTTCGCCTCCATGAGGTCTTGCGTTTTGTCCTGCCGGTAGCCGGGTAACGTCGCAAGCATATCGGGTGGCGTGGCGAAGTCACTGCCGTAGGGAATCCACCGCGTGAGGCGGATCTGCTCTTGCGTGGCAAACGCCTGACTCAGCCCCTGACGGCTCAGTGCGAGGAACAACGCACGGCGCACCCGTGGATCGTCAAAGGGCTTCTTCTTCGTGTTGACGATCACCTGATAGCAACCGAACTGCGCGACGAGATTGCCCTTGATGTGTCCGGGTGCTTCTGCCCCTCGTCCCACGTTTCCTTCGCAACATTCCAGCCGATATCCGCGCGCCCGGTCAGTACGGCAGTCCCACGATCGGAGAACCCGGGAACATGCAGCAATTCGACGCTATCAGCGTACGGAAGCTCTTTGTTCCAATAATTCGGGTTCCGGGCGTATGTCCAGAGCTCGTTCTCCTTGTAACTCACGAAGGTGAACGGCCCGGTGCCAGGCGCGATTTGCACCTTGCGCAAGTCATAATTGTTCGCTTCTAACGTCTTCTTCGCGTAAATCGCGTTGAAGAGACCGGTCAACAAGAGCAGAAAGATCGGCGAGGGGGCATTGAGCGTGAACTTGACCGTGAGTGGGTCAATGGCCTCCACGTTGTTCAGCATCGTGAAAAAGTCCCGCTGGACACTGATGATTCCTTGCGGCGGTTTGATGATGCGCAAGTAGGTTGCAACCACGTCATCCGAGGAAAGCGGTGTGCCATCGTGGAACTGTACGGCACTACGCAGCTTAAATGTATACATCAGGCCATCGGGTGCGATCTGCCATGATTCGGCGAGTTCGGGGATGATGGTTCGCAAACCGTCCACCAGATTGAGCCGGATAAGATTGTTGTACGCGTGGCAGAGCGCCCCGGATGATCCGCCCTGGTGAATGTCGTAACTGGTCGTGACCCAGTTCGAGGCAATCCGCACCGTACCGCCACGTTTCGGCTCCGGCTCCGGCGCCTTCACCAGACCGGTATTGGTGCCGGAGCTTACGGCGGCAATGGTCGGCACGGCGGTCGCGACGAATGTCGGCACGCTCCCACCAGGCGGCATCACCGCCGCGTTGCTGCTACTCGTCGGTGAGGAACTGCCCCCGCAGGCGGCAAGCAGCATCGCAATCGTGCTCCCGGCAAACCCGGCGGCAGACATCCGTTCAATGAATTGCCGTCGGCTCAGGCGGCCCGCCTGTACCATATTAATCAGGGCGTTCACGCTCGCATCCCATTGCATGGGTAATCCCCTCTCCGTGTAACGCCGATCGGTTCAGATCATCCCGCTGAATGCCGCCGATAACGGCGGTGCGCAATACGTTGCTCTCGTTCGGAGTTCTTTCACAGAATAACACAATCCCTCTCACGTTTTTCCGCCTTTGCGTGCTACTCCTTTCGGTAATCGGTGCGCATCCCCAGAGGGTTCCTGTACACCGCCAAGCATGGAGCGCCCTGGTCCGGGCGAGCGTTCCCCCACCTCGATTGTACGACGACCCCCACAACGCGCCTGCCTCGTCTCCATCTTGTAGGACCGGGTGCCGGGGCCTCGTCTCTACATCTCGGCGGCAGATAGCGGTGTCGCGCCAGTACGATTGGCCCGCGTCTGTGGAGTCAAATCATGGAGTGTTTCGTGACCGTGGAACTTGCGGTCGAGTTCGTCCACCATCAGTGTGAAAAAGCTTTCCAACCCACGATTTGACCCGGCGATATGCGGCGTCAGGAACACATTCGGCAGGTCCTTGATCGGGCTGTCAGCGGGGATTGGTTCGGGGTCGAAGACATCAAGGCCGGCGACGATATCGCCACGTCGCAGTCGTGCGATCAGGGCGTCCGAGTCAACCACCGCTCCGCGTGAGACATTCACGAAAACGGTGCCGGAGCGGAGCAGATCGAGTTCACGCTGACCGAGCAGGTGATGTGTACCGGGCGTCAGGGGTACGAGGCAGACCACGATGTCCGATCCCGTGAGCACGAAGTCGAGCGTGGTCAGCAAGAAACCCATGATGTCCGGCACGACTTTGGGCAAGTAGGGATCATAGACGCGAATGTCGCAATGAAACGGCTGAAGATAGGTGATGAGGCGTCGGGCAATGTGTCCGCCACCGATCAATCCGACCTTTTTTCCTTCGAGGCGTGAAGGCATCCACCCCGTTGTCGGGTTCACGTATGCGGTATGCTCGATGATCTTGCGGAAGTGCTCACCCGCGTTCCGCAAGCAGATGAGGATGAGGGCGAGCGCCCATTCCGACACCGGGTATGATGAACCGTGCGTCGTATCAACGGTGGCGATGCCGCGTAACCACGCGGCATCGAGGTCAATCCGTTGGGCGAAGCGGTCGCCCTCCAATTCGCCGATGAATCGCAACCGGGGAGCGTGCTTCATCACCTCTGCGTCAATCAACGGTGAACCATGACAGGTCACGATGCCATCCACATCGCCGACTTTGTTCAGCAGTTGCGCGCGTGCGGCGGGATCGGGGTTCGCGCCGAAGCGGACCCCACCGTCAACCGGCAACCACTCCCATTGAGCAAACTGGCTGAGACGCTCCCGGTCTGCGGGCTTGAAGTAACTGTCGAATACATGTTGATTAAACACGAGAAGCACCTTCGGACGCGGTGACACTGATGACATTACGGAGAACCTCCCCCTGTGGGCGTCGGTGCGCAGCACATTCCGTCTCGTGCTCACCTCTGAAATATGACCGCCATGCACGGATGACGCGCTGCTCTGACCACGGTTACACACGTAGCGCCTCGAACGAGGGCAGGACGCGCGCGGCGAAGAGTTTCATTCCGGCATCGTCCGGGACATCGAGGAACCAGAGCATGAAATGTGAAATACCTGCGTCAATGTACTCCTGGATACGCCCCCGCACTTCCTCCGGCGTGCCAATGATCGCCACTCGCTGCATGTCGGGGATCGCATCGGTTTCGCCAGTGAGAAAGGCCTGCAGCGATGCGTCCGGGGCGCGCCCGGATGGATCGAGGTCGGTGATCCGCTGGAGCTGCCGGCGCACGGTTTCGTGGTCGGGCGCGAGCAGAATCTGCATCTCCAGGCTCTTTTCCAGTTCATCGGGCGAACGTCCCACCTCTTCACATGCTGCGGAAACGGCGAGAATGTGATCCCGCACCTGTTGCACCGATGCCGGTGTGGTATTCCAACCCTGCCCATATCGGGCACAGGCGCGGAGCATCGCCGGATTCACGCCGCCAAACCAGATTGGCGGGTGCGGTTGCTGCACCGGGCCGGGGTTGCACACCGCATCGTGCAGTTGATAGTGGCTCCCCGCGAGCGTCACCGGTTCGCGCGATCTCCAGAGGGCGAGGGTGAGTTCCAGGCCTTCCACCATCTGCGCGACACGCACCTCGATGTCGTCGTCCCACGGCAGTCCGTATGCCAAGTACTCGTCACGCTGGTTGCCGCAATCGAGGAAATAGGTGAAGCGTCCCTCGCTGATCTGGTCGAGGGTGACGACCATCTTCGCCACGAGCGCCGGGGAGCGAAAGAAGTGCGTCTGGTGGATCAATCCGAGCGTGACGCGGGTCGTGCAGCCTGCGAGGGCGGCGAGCACGGTCCAGCCTTCAAGGATCGCATTGTCTTTCCCGCGCATCAGATGATCCGCGACCCAGAGCGAGTCATACCCCAACGTCTCGGCCTGCCGTGCCAGTTGCATCGTTCGCGCCGTATCGAGCGCGGGGTACGACGGGGTGCGAAACATCTGGAGGCCCGGGGCGGCGAAGATCGGTACACAGAAACCGAACTTGACGGGCGCCATACCACTTTTCCTTCCCGCACCCTCGCCTGAGACAGGCGAGGGTGGATGCGCTTTTCATTGAATGGTGTTGTGTAGCACGCCACACATTCGGCGGCACACGATGACGGGGGAGCGCCTGGAACAAACATCCCGGTTCGTGCCGACCGAGCAGACACGGGCCATGAACCGCACCGGCATTCCGCGATGGGACCAGGCCTT
>JAABUQ010002211.1_pt1 | contig 39268 bp, 38 predicted proteins | sample 5560001 | NCBI WGS metagenome assembly JAABUQ01 (sample SAMN10711888, study PRJNA513371) | rock metagenome | isolation source: Antarctica rocks | place: Antarctica: Victoria Land, Finger Mt nord | collected 2015-12-18 | reverse complement strand
AGCGAGGTGCGACGCTACAAGCGCGAGACAAAGGGGCGATACGGTTTCGCCGCAGAGACACATCCCCTGCATGATGTAAAGCGTAGAGGCGGGCGGCACAAGAAGGATGACGGCCCGGTACACGAGGGGTGAGGCAATACCTGTTTCAAATTGAAACGGGTTTCGTCACGCCCCCGCATCCGAGGCGTGCCTACTGCCGGATCGTCGTGACGGGCCGCACCCCGCCGCCGATCGCCTCGAAGGGGCGGCCCATTGCGTTCTCTGCGAACCACACCGCCATTGCCACCGCGAGTACTAAATCGTCGTGAATCGACTCCCGCCATGCCTCAAACGACTCGTTGCCCGTCGCGATGTTCACCTTTGGACGGAAATTAACCAGTTCGTGAATCAAGGTTGGCCCCTCCACCAACCCCGCCGCGATCTTGAGTCGCTCGCTTTGATAGATCGCAATCAGCACACTCACGAGGTCGATCTTGGGAACATGCAAGCTGCGCCCCTCCCGTTTTACCTCGCTCCCACTCGTGATCGTGATGCCGTAGGGCGTAAGCTGCGCCTGCGTGAACAGGTCGAAGATGCCGCGTCCTACTCCCGTTTGGTCAATCGCGAGCGGTGCCCCACGCAAGAGCGGCGATGCCCCCAGTCGTTGCTTCACGAGCGCTACCACCGCCGTGTAGGGCGTGCCCAGCGGCACCCGCTCCAGACCGCGCACATGGTATTCCGGCTTGCGCAGATCGGGAGCAGGCGCGATGCGCGTGTGTCCCCCCCCGAGGTCATACGTTCCCATTGGCTGCGTGCCGGGCGGGTAGGGGGCGGGCGGTACCCGTTCCACCACGGCCAGTGCCGTGTAGTCGTTGACTTGACCGAGGTCGAGACCGAAGACGAAGTTATTCATGAGAACCTCCAAAGAGCGGCGTCACCTCAGGGGTGACGGCCCGCATTAAGTCATCGTAGGCGAAGATTTGTTCGCTATTCTCCGAAAACTGACAACCGTATTCCTGGCGATACCAGCGCGCCCCGAGCGCCTTTTCTTCTTCCGCCAAGAACGCGGCGGTGATGCGCGGGCACTGCGAGGCCGGGACTTCCACCCGTTGCCACGCCGGACCGCCGGCGGTCCAGGCATCATGCCACCATCCTCTTTTGCCCCACGGCGTAGACATCGCTAGCAGCCTCCCTCCTGACGTTGCAAGCATCGGTCTGACGGCCCGGTACAGGTCGTCCTGCACACGCGCGGCTTCGTCCACGAGCAACAGCGATACCGCGCTAAAGCCCCTGATGGATTCCTCGTTTGCCGGTAACGCGACGATCTCACTCCCATTATCAAGTGCGAGGCGGAGCGCCGATTCCGTTTCGGCGTGTACCGGGCGTCCGACGGCCCGGTACACGCTTACACACTTACGAAACAGAAGTTGTGACTGGCGAAGTGAGGGGCTGAGCGCGAGCACCAACGAACGCGGGTGATAGAGGGCCTCATGTACCGCGAGGATACTTGCAACGGTTGACTTCCCCGCCTGGCGAGACACGTTCAACAACAGCCGGGACGCCGTGCTGCGCAGTACGTTGCGCTGCCAATCGTCGGGTTCGATGCCCGCTGCCTGCGCGAAGGCCACGGGATCGAGGGCAAGCCGCAAGTCCGCAGTGATACTCATTGCCCGCCCTCCACAAGCGCCAGGCGTTCCGCCACCGCGAGCCGGGCCGCCGGGTGTGCCGCTAACGCCTCCAGGATCACCAAGCGCACCGCGAGCCATTCCGGGCTGAGCGTGATATTCACTTGCGGCGCGCGGTTCAATTCGCCCTGCAACTCCGCGAGCAGTTCGATCATGCGCACGAGTTCCCGCACGGCAGCAAGGGCGGTGCGCAGATCGCCCTCACCTTCCGCCCGTGCCCCGATGCGTCGTGCGTCGGCTTGCAGCGTGGCAAGTTGTGCGAGCAGGTCATCGCCATGCGTCGCCTCTTCCGCGTCCCTCGCCTTGACGAGCGTCGCGGGCAAGCCGTCCGCTTTGTAGCGACGCACGGCCCCTTCCGAGAGGCCGTATTGCGTCGCTATGCGTCGGTTCGGCGTCCCGGCAACGATTGCCGCGTCAATGGCGGCGCGGTCGGGATGGGTGGCAATCGTGCCGGGTTGTGGCATCGCTATGCCTCCTCGGTTGGTGGGGCCGTGGTTGCCAGCCGGGGCGGACCTTTCTCGTTGGCGGGCGGTGCGGTGGTTGCCAGCCGAGGCGCTTCCACGTCCTTACGCCTCGCCACTACCCGGTACGTGAACGTGCCGTTCAGGTCGTGTGCTTGCGTGCCCGCCGCGTGTGCCGGTGCCGAGGGTGCCGCCGCAACGGAAAAGCCGCTCCCCGCCCGCGACGTCACCGCGAGATGGTGCGCCTCGTCGTGCGGTGTGAGGAACACATGCAGCTTGCTCGTATCCACCAGGGCGGCGAAGTCAGGGTCGAGTAGCACGTCCGCCTTGCCGCCGCTGATCGTGCCCTCGCCGAAGTCCTCGAACCATGATTCGGGCGACTCAATACAATAGAGGAGGCGGTGCGTGCCATCGGGATGGAGGACGGCGGCGCTTTTGGTGCCCGTGACGGTAAAATCACCCACGACCCGTACCAGCGGGGGAGCGGAGGTGCCAAGCGGAAAACAGCCGGCTTGGCACGCGAGTGAAAACTCAAGAGTCACTGTGCGTGTCCTTTCTTTCGCGTCGGGGCCGCGTTGATTGCGGCCCCCTCGCTGTGGTTGCAGACCGTGCAAGCGCGCGCCATCGTTACGCCTTCTTCGGTGTATCGGCGGCAAGCATCGCCCGGCCCAGCGGTGACGCTTTCATCAGTTCGTCCCGGCGGGCTTGCACCGCTTTCGCTTGCGGGTCGCGTGGCAGGTCGGGGCCGGGGTATACCCGCCCGTCGCGGCGTTCGATAAAGCCCGCCGTGGCGAGTTCGTCCAGCAGCTGCGGGGCAAGCCGTGCATCCACGAACACCGGCCCCAGCAGCCGGTCTTCGCGCATATCACCAAAGCCCGCGAGGGTGTGAAGCTGCTCCGTGAGGCGAAGGCGCTGGTGTTCGCTCAGTTGCTTGATGTAGTGCATTGCCATGTGGCGTGTCCTTTCGGTAATGGGGCGGTTAGGTGGGCATCGGGGCCGTAATCAGCGCCTTCAAGCGGGCTTCGGCTGCCAGGCTTTGCCCGCGCAGTTCCGTTTTTTCCCACTCCTGGGATGACACCCGGCCTTCCGCCGCAGTGTTCGCGAGGCGGGCCTGCTCGAAGGCGGCGTGCGCGGCCTGCAATACCGTGCGCGTCGCGTCCACTTCGGCGGCGATCTCCCGATCACGGCCGCACACCTCGCGGAGCGCAGCGTTCAAGGCCGCGATTTCGGCATGAGCAGCGGCGATGCGTCCGGCGGCGAGTTCCTCTTCGCGGTCAAGCCGCTCGTGACGCAACCGCTTCATCTCACTGGCGTTGCCCCGCCGTGCCGCCTGGGTGTACTGGTCGGGCAAGGCGGCAAGGGCGGCTTCCAGGGTGCGCGCCTTCGCACGCGCTGCGTCCAGCGTCGTTTGCGCGGTCACTTGGGCGTCGGTGGTCGGTTCGGTTTCCGGTGTAGTTTGCGTGATCGTTACCATAGGTGTCTCCTTGACTAACAGCCTGTTTTTGCTATACTAGGAGTACCGCCTGCTCCGGCGCTCCGCCGATGCCCGCACGGGTGAGTGCGGGCATCGGTGTGTCTGGCGGGCCGCGTGCCCACGGTACGTGCCTCATGCGGTGCCGCCTTCTCCGAGATAGGCGAGCACGCGCCGGGCCTCACCCTGCACATTGAATACGTCCAACGTCAGCCCGCAGTGTTTCGCGGCGTGCTGTACCTCGTTCGGAATATCCGTGATCCAGCCGAGAAGTGCATCATCTACCCATTCGCGGAGAACGAAGCGTGCCTGAAGAATGTCGCGCGCCTCTTGCGCGTGATCTTTCTGTACACGGGGAATAACCCTGCTAACCGGAATAACCGACCCCTCGTTTTCCCTTGTCTGGCGGGCTTTTGTGGGCAGTGCGTCGGTTATTTCTCGGTTATTCTTCTCGGTCTCGGAATAACCCTGTTCGCCTGTTTGGGTTATTGGGTTATTTTCGTCGGCGTTGGAGAATAACCGTGTTTCCCCTGTTGTGGCGGGGGTTTCTGGGCTTAGGTTATCAGGGTTATTCCCCATGTACACGATGCGTGCGCCGTACTTGCCATCCGTGCTCTTGATCGCCCCCGTTTTTGCCATCTGCCACAACAGTTGCTTGACGGAGTTCGTCGGCTTGTCGAGTTGCGCCGCTACTTCGGTCGGGGTGAGCATCGTGCCAGCGGCGCGCAAAACATTGAGCACATCGAGGCGCGACCGGCTCATGCGGAAGTCTTCAGCGTCGCCCGCTACCGTCCACTGCGCAAGCGTGGCGTCCCAGGACAACGCATACTCTTTCTCGTCGCGGATGTCCCGCCCTGCCACGCAGAGCACGGCATCGGCGCTGCCACGATCACGCTTCAACACGAGGCAGTTATCTACGCCGCCCGTCAGTCCGATAGTGCCGCTGATTTCATCAAGGAAATCGTCTGCGGGCGCTTTGCGTGTGTGCGTCACCAAAACAATGGCGGCGCGGTGCCGCTCGGCAATCGCTTTCAACCCTTCACCGACCGCGTAATCTTCGCTGTACATGTCGCCATTACGAATACGATGCGGGCGCACCTTTGCGAGTGTGTCAATGAAGACCACTTTGACATCAGGATGCGTGCTAAGGTGGGCGTCAAGCTGATCGAGGCCACCGGCGTCGAGACGCGGCCATTCAGTGAAGATCGTTAAAGCATCGGGCGGGGCCTTGTCCCGCAGGAGCGTCGCAAAGCGGTCTTGCAGCCGGAGCGCGCCGTCTTCGAGGGCGAGAAGCAACACACCTGTTTTCACCACGGGTATTTTGCCGAGTGCCATACCGCCCCATGCGAGGGCAAGGGCGAGGTTGTACAGGAGCCATGACTTGCCGAGCTTCGCCCGCCCCGCGAAGATCGTCACGCCTTCCGTGAGAATGCATTCTACGAACTCCGTGCGCGGCTCGAACTTCCTTGCCATGAGCGTGGCGAGGCTTATTCCAACTGGCGTGACTGACGGTACGGTAGCGGGTGGTGAAGGTGAGAGAGGCGCGCGCCTCTCTTGGCGCGGTCGCGCTACGAGGGCCTGACGTTCAGCAATGGGAAGTTTGTAAAGTGCCTGTATGAGATCGGGTGGTACTTTTGTGCCGTATGGCAAATACTTAATCGAAGGAAACCCGATCTCACTCAGTTCGATTTCAACGCCACGCGAGACCGACCACTGGCGCGCCTCTTCGGGTGTCATGCAGCCTCCCGGCACGGGCGCACGGGCCGTACGGGCCGCTGTGCCGGGGCGAAATGTGCCGCGATCTCATCAATGCGGGTGCGTAGCCGAGCGGCAACGGTACGCGCTATCGGAGATGCACCTGGCGGCGCGATCACCTCCATGAAACCCGTCGCGCCGCGTCGGATGTACACGCCGTAGTTTTTCGCAATGGCGAGCAGGTCGCGGACCGGCAACGATGCCAGGTCGCTCGTTCCGATGCGCGGGGGCATTTTGCCATTCAGTGCTGCATGTGGCATCATAGGGGCATCTCCAATCGTTTCCATTGCACAGTTGCCGAGTCGCCCTGCCAGGCGATTTCGGTGTGCCTATGCCGCATCATCACCTCGCGCGAGATTTTCGAGCCACGTCATTACCATCGGTCTGTGGTAGCGGACGGCCCGGTCGAACTTCACCCGCCCTGGAATGAGACCGGCGAGGCCCATCTCGTTGATTTTCGATTTACTCAGTCCTGTAAGTCGCGCTACGTCCGTTTCGCGAAGATAAAGTGACGGTTCCACGGTGCCTTGTGTTACAGACATACTTTTCCTCCTGTTTGCGGCGGATATGCCCACCGCACGAATTTGTCATGCTCCTCAGTTATTAAGGCCCCGTCCGCAGACGCGCGCTTTTTCCGCCCACGTCCTCTGCAAGCATTACAACATGTGTGGTACGCTGACGCTAGACAAGAAAACCGTCTAGTTGTCGTCTAGCAGAAGCAGAAAGGGTGCAGCGATGCTGCCATTCGTGCTACCGGGATTTACCCCATGGTTGCCGGTCCCTCGCGCCGTGCGGTTGGGACCAGGGCGAATTGAGTGGACCTTTGGGGGGCAGACTGAGGGGATCAAGGTTGAAAGCGGTGGTGTGCGACAGAAAAACCCGCCGTACGCGGTTGATACGGGGGTGCGTGGGGCGAAAATGCCGCCAAGCAATCCTCTTGCACATTTTGTCCAACTTGCCGAGGCGACTGATCAGGAGGAATTCGTCGCCTTTGCCGAGCGGTTCGGGGTGTTGGGGCTACATCACCTAACGAGTGCCGAGACAATTCATGGGGGCTATCAGTGGGATAACGATGTATGGGTGCCGGGTCTCGTGTCACCCTTAGTAGACGTAGACGCGCGAGCGCATGAACAGTGGTATTGGGGGCCCCTTGCCGTGTGGCGCGCGTATGCGCGGGAAGCGCAAATGATCCAGCAGGCCGCATTCAACTTAAAGCGCGAGAAGTTGGTAGACAATAGAACCTGGCGAAAGTGGCACGACCTCCCTGGTCTCGCGGAGCTCAATCTTGCTCAGTACGACTCCGATGCGCCTCACTGGGTTCCATCGAAGGAGGACCGCGAGCGCGCACGAGCGGCGGGCAAAACCCCATCGTCGTTTTTTGGTGGCCCGTCAATGTGGCCACTCACTAATGCAGATAAAGTCAACGAGCAGCGCGGCGCCTTGGCGTTGGTCGTCACGCGTCGGTGGCTCAACTTCGCGTCACTCCGGCCCGCTTTGCGCTGGTACGTGAACGATGACCCGCGCATCTCATTGGTGCCGACCGTACAGCGCACCGACGCGCTATTCAGTACCCTCGCCTTTCTCCTTGCCATGACGATATGCGCGGGGGACCGCTTGATCGTGTGCGCGCGGTGTGGCAATCCGTACCTATATGAAGGAAAGACGAAACCGCGCGAGAATCAGCCGCATTACTGCCCCGCCTGCTCCAAGGCTAGAGAGAACGAGCGGAAACTCAAGTCCTGGAACAAGAACAAGGATAAGTGGAAGGCGAACCGCTCCGCTGCTACCGCCACCGTGACCGCCACGGCGGAAGTTAACGGCCACTCGTAGGAGGCGTCTACGGACAAAGCGTGCGTTTTCGCCCGTGCTCACGGACACCGGAAGCACGGGCGGACGGTATCCAGTCGAAACCTCTTTCGGGGGCGTGAGTTTGTTTTCGGGGCGTGATGCCGGTCACGAAAAAGCCCTGCCGCACTTCCCCTTTCAGCGAGAAGGGGAGTGCGACAGGGCGAGGTTACGCGGCAACCGGGTCAATGGCTACGGGGCAGGCGATTAATCGTCGCCGGGGGCGCCCGCGAGTGCGCGCAGGCCGACGGGGGCACGCCACGCAGCGTAGCCGGGGTTGATGCCGCGTACCACGTCGTTGAAGAGGCGGTCGAGGCGCGACGTGACGGGGCCGATCTCGCCCGTGCCGACCTTGAAATGGTCAATCATCGTGACCGGGGTGACTTCCGCCATCGTGCCCGCGAAGAAGACTTCGTCCGCGACGTACAGTTCGGTGCGGTCTACGTTGCGTTCCTCGACGCGAAGGCCGAGCGTTTCGTGGCAGAGGGTGAGAAAGGCGTCGCGCGTGATGCTCTCCAGAATGCCGCTCGTCAGGTCGGGCGTGGTCACCACGTTATCACGCACCATGAAGAGGCAAGCGCCGGGGCCTTCCGTGACGTGCCCACGCGGGTTGAGGATGATCGCCGTATCGTAGCCGTTGAGCCGTGCCTCACCGCTCGCCAACTGGCTGTTGCGGTAATTGGAGAGGTTCTTCACGCGGGGCGGCATCACGTCTTCACTGATGCGGCGGTATGAGGAAACTTGCGCCGTCTGAGTCATGCCCGTGGTGAGGTGCGACGGAGCGGGGTTCGTCGTGATGAGCAAATCCGGCTCACTCGCTCCGAGAAATCCGGCCCGTACCGCCCCACCGAAGTACGCGAGCGGACGGATATACGTGTCCTCGCGGCAGTCGTTTTCCTTGAGCAGCGTCAGGCAGGCGTCCACCACCTGATCGCGGTTAAACTTTTCTTCCATGCGCATTAGCCGCATCGAGCGCATCAGCCGGTCGGCGTGCTCGCGCAGGCGGAAGACATAGAGTTCTTCCTGTTCGGCGTTCCAGTAGCCGCGAATGCCCTCGAACACCGCCGACACGGAAGACCAGCCAATCGCCGTGATATGCACGTTGGCGTCTTCCCACTTCTTCATTTCACCGTTGAGCCAGAGGTACTTCGGATGCGTCGCCATAGAGGGTGCCACCTTTCTGTGTTGCTCGCCCGTCACCTGCAATCTGACGGTGAGGATAGCACATGCCATCCCGGCGCGACACCCCCAAAACGAAACCGGAGGCACCCGATTGGATGCCTCCGGCAATGTGTGGGCCGCGATTTAGCGCGGGTATTGACCTGATTGGCCCGTTGGTGCGCTGAATCCTCCTAACCCCCGACCCCTTCCCTCGAAGGGAAGGGGAGTGAGACGGGGTGAGGTCGAAGCATTCCACCCCGCCGCAATCTCTCAGTAGTACCCTCCCCTTCCCTTCGAGGGACGGGGCCGGGGGTTAGGAAAATCCGGGCCAATCACCCCGCAACCTGAGCTACTGCCCCGGGTTGTGCGGGCTGGTGTCGTTGACGTAGACGTAGTCAAACAGCCGGGCAAAGATGTTGGTGTTGTACACGGTGTATCCCTGCTTGTTCTTCGGGAAGCTCTCCGCGTACGGCTTGATGAGCAGGTTGTCCGTGCGCCAGTGGATCGGCGCGTAGGCAAACTGCGTCTGGATACGCATCTCCGCCTGGTAGTACAGATCGAGCCGCTTCTGCTTGTCCGTTTCCGCCGCCGCCTGCTTGGCCAGGGTGTCGAACATATCGTCCGTCCACGACTGCCGCGCCGCGCCCTTCGAGTGAATCGAGAAGGTCTGGTAATACTCGTTGTGTGGGTCCGGGTAGTCCTGGTACCAGCGATACAACAACAGTTGCAGGTCGAGGGCGAAGCGGCGCGCATTCCAGACCTTCGCATCGAGCGGCTCAAGCTGCACATCCATGCCGATGTTTTCCTTGAGTTGGCGCGCGATCTCTTCCGGGTAGCCCGTGGGGATGTCAAGGTCGGAGACGTTGTACGAGAGCGTCACCTTCGGCCAGTTGCGTCCGCCCTCGAAGGTCGTGCCCTTGAGCGCGTCCATCGCGGCGGCCTTGTCGAACTTCTGCAGGTTCTTCAGCTTGTTGTCGTCGTCGTCAAAGTAGCCAAAGACGCCGGGGGCCGTCATCGCATAGGCAATGGTGTGAATCTTCTTGCCCACCTGGTTAACGAGGCGGTCCTTGTCCATGGCAAGGATCGTGGCCTTGCGCACTTCCAGCTTGTCGAAGGGCGGGTGGCCGGTATCCGGCACGAGGAAGCGTGTGCCGGGGTAGACGTACTGGAAAACCTGGCTCTTGAGCTTCGCATCGTTCTTGACGCGGTCCACCTCGGTGGAGGGAATAATCTGGTAGTCAATGTCCCCGTTCTCGAAGGCCAGCGTGTTCTTGGTCACGTCGGGCAGAATCTTGAATGTGACATACTTCTGGCGAATGTTCTTCGCGTTCCAGTACTTGTCGTTGCGCACGAGGTCCATCTGCGTGTTGTGCTTCCACGCGACAAGTTGAAACGCGCCGCTGGCAAGCACAGGACCACCCGTCTTGCCGGGGTCGGTCCACGAGGAGACACCCTTCGCATCGGCGTACTTCTTGACCACGTCCTCGCGGGCAATCACCGTCGCGCTATATGCGGCCTGACCGGGGATGAGGCCGGCAAATGCATCACCGGTGATTTCAAGCGTGCTGTCATCTACCGCGCGCACGCCCACGGCATCGAGCTTTGCCTGGAGCATCGGGTCGTCATTCTTTGCGCCTGAAACTGCCGATGCGCCCTTGATCACGCTGTCCCAGAAGGAGGCGTAGCCGTTGCCCGTGCGTGGGTCAATCTGCCGCTTGATCGAGTAGACCACGTCCTTTGCCGTGATCGGTTGCCCGTCACTCCACTGCGCGCCCTTGCGCATCTTGAAGGTAAAGACGGGGCCGCTGTTCGAGAAGGACTCCGCGAGGTCGGGCACGAGGTTGAAGTTGGGATCGAAACTCAACAGGCCTGCCATATGCGCGACGGTGCCACCGCAGTAGAGGTCGCGGTTGAAGTCATTGTCCACCGGCTCGGTGGTGATCGTGGAATCAATGAAGACCTTTTTGGACTCCGGCCCCATCGCCATCACCGGCATACCGAGCGCCGCTGCGGGCGCGGTAGCAGCAGCCGTAGTAGCGGCGGCAGTTGGCGCGGTTGTCGCGGCAGCCGTGGTGGCGGCAGTTGGCGCGGTCGTGGCAGCGGTAGTTGCCGCAGTGGTGGCAGCGGTCGTCGGTGCGGTGGTCGCCGCAGCGGTTGCCGCAGTCGTAGCGGGGCGCGTCGCGGCGGCAGCGGAACCGCTCGTGGCTGCCGTCGCGGCGACGGTCGGCATGGCAGCCGCAGCAGTCGTCGGCATTGCGGCTGCGCCCGTGGTGGCGGCTTTGGTCGCGGCAACCGTGGCGGCGGCAGCCGTGGTCGCGGTGGGAGCGGCATCCGCGCCGCAGGCGGCGAGGGCGGCGGTACCGGATACGGCACTCGCCAGGGCGAGGAAATTGCGGCGGTTCATGCCCGCGCCGCGCAGGTTACGCTCCAGCCGCGCCAGCATCTTCGGGTCGCGCAGTGCCTGTTTGTGGTCGTACTCGTGATTTTCCATCCGGTGCATCCTCGTTTTCTGTGCTTTGTACGCTATGCTCCCTGTCACCGTGCGCTTCACGGTGCATGGTCGCCCGTTCGTCCCCTGAGGCGCTTGGTACCTCCCTCTCCCGGTCTCTCTCTGTGCAGTGCCCTCCTACGGTGGTTGTCATGACGCCGCACAACGGCCTAAGCGTAATGGCACGCGACCCAATGGTCTGGCCCACGCGGGGTAAGCAGTGGAGTATCGGTCACACAGTTCGGTTGCGCAATAGGGCAGCGCGTATGGAAGGGGCAACCGGAGGGCGGGTTGGCGGGGCTGGGCAGTTCGCCGATCAGCACCGTGCGGTCCCGCTTCGCGCCGGGGCTGGGAATCGGGATCGCGGAGATCAGTGCTTTGGTATACGGGTGCGAAGGGCTTTCCGTGATCGTCTGCGAATCGCCGATCTCCATCATCTGGCCCAGATACATCACGCCCACGCGGTCGGAGATATGCGCTACCACCGCGAGGTTGTGCGCGATGAATACGTAGGTCAGGTGAAATTCGCGCTGTAAATCACGCAGCAGGTTCAACACCTGTGCCTGCACCGAGACATCGAGCGCGGAAACCGGCTCGTCACAGATCACCAACTGCGGGTTCGGTGCGAGGGCGCGGGCAATGCCGATGCGTTGCCGCTGCCCCCCGGAGAACTCGTGCGGGTAGCGGTTGACGAAGTAGCTGTTGAGGCCGACCACGCGGAGCAACTGCCGCACGCGCTCCTGCCGCTCCTCCTTTGTGCCGATGCCGAAGATATTTAGCGGTTCTGCGATGATCGAGCCGACCGTCATCCGGGGGTCGAGCGACGCCGCCGGGTCCTGAAAGATCATCTGCATACCACGGCGCATCTTCCGCAACGCACCACCGCTCGCGTGCGTGATGTCCTGCCCGTCGAAGCGTACGGTGCCGCTCGTTGGGTCGTACAGGCGGATGATTGTTTGCCCAAGCGTGGTCTTGCCACAGCCCGATTCGCCCACGAGGCCGAACGTCTCGCCGCGACGCACGGAAAACGACACGCCGTCCACTGCACGGATCGTGCTATGTCGCCCCATCCCGCCGACCGTGAAATGCTTTTTCACGTCGTTCACGACGAGCATCGCATCCTGCTCGATGGGCATTGCGGTTGTCTCTTGTACCTGTGTCGCCACAATCGCTCCTTCTATCACAGAGTATGCAATACCAGTCATATCGTTATGGTATTTCGCAGGTGCCAGGAACATGCGATTCTCGATCAATCCCGCTGTATACTGCGTACTGCGTACTACCTACTGCGTACTGCGTACCAGTTCCTGATCGCCCTCAATCGGATGCCAGCACGCCGCCATATGATCCGGCCCCATTGGGATGAGTGGCGGCGTTTCCTCACACTTCGCGGTGCGGCGGTTGCAGCGAGGCCGGAAGCGGCAGCCAATCGGTGGGTCGCGCAGGTCGGGTGGGAGGCCACCGATGGGCTTCAAGGGCACCTTCACATCTACACCGATGCGGGGCACGCTGTTCATCAGGCCGAGCGTGTACGGGTGCTTTGGGCGGTTAAACAATTCATCCACGGGCGCCATCTCGATGATCTGCCCCGCATACATCACGATCACGCGCTGGCACATTTCCGCCACGACGCCGAGATCGTGCGTGATGAGGATCACCGCCGTGCCGTAGTTCTGGTTCAGGTTGCGCATCAGGTCGAGAATCTGCGCCTGAATCGTCACGTCGAGAGCGGTCGTCGGCTCGTCCGCGATCAGCACCTTCGGGTTGCACGAGAGGGCGATGGCGATCATCACCCGCTGCCTCATGCCACCGGAGTACTGATACGGGTAGCTATCGAGGCGGTCTTCCGCGCCGGGAATGCCGACCTGCTGCATCAGTTCGACCGCCCGTGCCCGCGCCGCCGTTTTGCTCATGCCCTGATGAATCATCAGCGGTTCCGCGAGCTGGTTGCCAATCGTCAACACGGGGTTGAGCGAGGTCATCGGGTCTTGAAAGATCATCGCCATGTGGTTGCCGCGCACATTGCGCATCTCCGATTCGGGCATGGCGAGCACGTTGTATACCTTGCCATCCACATCGAGGGTCACTTCACCCTCAACGATCTTGCCCGGCGGGTTCGGCACGAGGCGCATCAGCGAGAGCGAGGTGACGGACTTGCCGCAGCCTGACTCACCCACGATCCCCACCGTTTCCCCCTCGTTCACCGAGAAGGAGATACCGTCCACCGCGTACACAATGCCGGAGCGCGTAAAGAACTGCGTGCGCAAGCCCTGCACATCGAGCACCTTGTGCTTGCCCGCTTCGCTCGCGGTCGCCATTGCGCGTGATGTCACCGTTTCAGCCACGTTCACCCTCCAGAAAATCGGCAATGCAGTTTAGTTGTTGCCCTTCGGGTCGAGGGCGTCGCGCAGGCCGTCGCCAAAGAAGCGGAAAGCCAGCAGCGTGAGCATCAGGCAGAGCACGGGGATGATGGCGAGATGCGGCGTGCTTTGCAGATATTGCTGGCCTTCCGCGACCATTTGCCCCCATGACGGATTTGGCGGACGGATGCCGATGCCGATGAACGACAGGAACGCCTCACCGAAGATCGCTTCGGGAATGGCGAACGTCACAGCAACGATCAGGGGCGTGAGGCTGTTGGGTAACAGATGGCGCAGCACGATGTACGCGCCCCCTGCCCCCGCCGTGCGCGACGCCTTGATGTAGTCGAGTTCGCGCAAGGTGAGCATTTGCCCGCGCGTGAGGCGCGCGATTGTCACCCAACTCGTGATGCCCAGCGCGAGGATGATGTTCGCGATCCCCGGCCCCCGTGCCACGAGCAGCAGAATGGCGATCAGGAGCGGCGGTACGGTGGCGGTAATGTCCACGACGCGCATCAGGATGTTGTCTGTATTGCCGCTGAAGTACCCCGCGAACGCGCCCACCGTGACGCCGATCAGGAGTTCGAGAAGCACGGTGCCAAAGCCCACGATCACCGAGGCGCGTGCCCCATAAATGATGCGCGAAAACACATCGCGGGCGTTGTTGTCCGTGCCAAAGATAAACCACGAATTCGGCGTCGTGCGGTAGAACTCACCCGGCACCTTTTCCGCGAAGTTGTACGGCGCGATCACATTGGCAAATACGGCGCAGACGAACAGGAGCAGGATAAACGCGAAGCCGACGATTGCCAGCCGGTTGCGCAGAAGGCGGGAGACCGCGTCCCGCGCGAGGCTGGATTGCCGAACTTTCTGCTCCTCCACCGCGCCGAGGGGCGTGGTCGTCGCGACCACTTCACCAATGGGGGTGATGAGCATATCGGAGGTACGGGGCTGCTCGGATGTCGCCACTGGATGCTGCTCCCTTCTGTAAATGTGCCGCAAATACCTGGGGAATTACCGACGGCCCGTGAGCCGGACGCGCGGGTCAACGAGGCTGTACACCACATCCACGGTAAGCGCCATCACGGTGATAAACACGCCGTAAAGCAGAAAGACGCCGAGAAACATCGGGTAGTCGCGGTTGAGCACGCTTTGCACGAACTGCCGCCCGATGCCGGGGATCGCAAAGGTGTTTTCCACCACGAACGTGCCCGTACCGACACCCGCGAAGATCGGGCCAATCAGTACGATGGCCGGCATGAGCGCGTTTTTCAACACATGCCGGGTGATGACTTTCTGCTCTCCCAGCCCTTTCGCGCGCGCCGTGCGCACGTAATCGGAGCGGATGGCGTCCAGCATGCTGCTGCGTGTGAAGCTCGTGATCGTGGCGAGCGGGAGAAAGGCGAGCGAAAGCACCGGTAATATGTAGTCACGCGGTCCCCCGGTCCACGAGGTGTGAAAGCCGAGATCCACCCCAAAAGTGTTTTTCAGCACATTAATCGAAAGGAACAGCAGCAGAAACGCGGCGACAAAGTTCGGCACGCTCGCGCCGAGGGTAGCGACCACCGTGCCAAAGTAGTCGAGCGGCCCGTTCTGGTTTACCGCCGACACGACGCCGAGCGCGACACCGCCTACAAACGCGACGATAGTGGCAATCAGGCCCAGACGCAGCGACACAGGAAATGCCTCACCGAGAATCTCCTGCACCTTACGGGTTTTGTTTGCGAGGCTGTAGCCGAAATCACCCTGCACGGCGTTGGTGATCCAGGTCACGTACTGTACGGGCAAGGGCTTGTCGAGGCCGTAAATGCGGTTCTGGTTGGCGAGAAAGTTTGGGTCTCCCTTTTCCTGCTGGAACGGGTTGCCGGGTGCGAGATGAATGAGCGTGAACAGGAGCACCGACATGATCAGAAGCGTCGGAATCATCCACAACACTCGCATCCCGATATAACGTGCCATACGCAATCCTCCCGACTGTGCGGTACGCCGATACGCCACCCAATGGGTGGAACGAAATTCCGGTATCTGTGGCGGAAGCCAGAGAAAGTAATCCTGAATGAGCGCTGACCGGGAACATAACATGTTGATTTTACCGTGTCAACGGGGTGCAATAGCGATTGCTGGGCCATGTTTTCGTGCAAGCGCACAGTCTGGGTAGTGCGGTCATAGGTGATGAAATGCTCTGGAACGCCTCTTGTCTGCGCTTCTCAGGCGGGCGAAAGATTATGGCATTGCATTGGAGGTATGAAGGGCATCTGAGCGCAGTATCAATGCACGGCTTGCGGCGCCCAATAACCCCGCATTGTCTCCCAGTTCGGAAAAAACGATGGGCACACCCGCATACGGCAGCAGGGTGTGCCGCGCAATCGCAATCATGAACGGCTCCCAGTAGCGTGGCCCCATCCGGGTCATACCGCCGCCAATGACGACTTTTTCCGTATCGAACAGGTGCAGGAGGTTGGCGACGCCGACGCCGAGCATCTCGCCTGCCGTGGCGATGATCTGTACCGCCGCCGCGTCGCCGGTTCTCGCCGCGCGGGCGACGCTTTCACCCGTGATTGCCTCGCCCGCTGCCGCCTCGGTGATGCCCGCGCCTTCGCCCCGCGCGATGGCCTCGTGCGCCCGCCGGGTGATGCCCGCGCCCGCACTATATGCCTCCACGCACCCAAGCAGACCACACCCGCAGATGGGGCCGTGCGGGTCGAGGCAGGTGTGTCCGAACTCCAATGCCATTCCCGCCCGCCCCTCGATGAGCGTGCCATGCGCGACCGCACCGCCACCAATGCCGGTACCCGCGATGATGTAGACCATGTGCGCCGTGCCGCGCCCCGCGCCAAATGTCCACTCGCCTAGCGCGGCGGCGGAAGCGTGGTTGATGATGTGCGTTGGCAGGAGCAGCCGTTCCTCAAGCAGCCGTTCGAGCGGCACATCCCGCCACGCCGGCAGTTGCGGCGGCGAGACCAGCGTGCCCCTCACCGTATCGAGCGGGCCGGGGCAGGCAATTGCCGCCGCGTCTTCCGACCCGTCACGCACCGCACTGATTGCCTCCGTCAAGGCATCAAGCCCGATCTCGACAGATGCGCTCGCAGGCGTCGGCACGGTATGACGGGCGAGGATCACGCCTGTCGCATCTACCCGCGCCGCCCGGATATTCGTGCCACCCATGTCTACCGCGATGACCTGCCGCACCCCGTCACTCCATTACCCTTTACGTGCCGCACGTCTAACGCCGAGCCGCCGCTCTCGCCTCTCACGTCTTTGTCAGGCGCTCGCGAAAGAGCACCGCGATCACCACAAAAGCGTCGCGCCAACTGATCTTTTTGCCTTCGGCGAACTCACGCCCGTTGTAGGAGATGGGCACCTCGTAGATGCGATGACCGCGCTTAAGCACTTTCGCGGTGTATTCAGGGTCGAACCCCCAGCGGTTCTGCTTGAGCGTGAACGAATGGGCAACCTCGCGCGTGCAGACTTTGTAGCACGTTTCCATGTCGGTGAGTGTCGTGTCGTAGAGCACGTTCGTGATCGTGGTGAGCAATTTATTGCCAAGCTGGTGCCAGAAGTGCATCGCCTTATGCTCACCGAGAAAGCGGGAGCCGTAGACGACTTTCGCACGCTCCTCCAGGATCGGGCGGAGCAACGGAAAGTAATCGCGCGGGTCGTATTCGAGATCGGCGTCCTGTACGAGCAAGATATCCCCGCTCGCCGATTCGAGGCCGGTGCGCACGGCGGCGCCTTTGCCCCGATTGTGCGGGTGCAGGATCACGCGCACGCCGGGGACTTCCATTAATCCCGGCAGCAGGTCGCGCGTGCCATCGGTCGAACCATCGTCCACGAGCAGGATCTCTTTCGTCAGCCCGAAACCGGCAAGCTCCACATTCTGGATGCGGCGCACAATCTCTGGCAACGTGCCGCACTCGTTATACACGGGCACGATGACCGAGAGCATTCGGTACCGCACCGTTTCTGGTTCTTCCAGCCATCGCCAACTCATCGCATGTTTCCTCTCCCAGCGTTCCGCATCTCCATTTGTGAAGTGCATGATAACGCGCGGGGGCGCAATGGAAAACTCTCGTCCGCTACCTAACCGGGAGCCGATAACCGGTTGCCAGACAGCAAAATGTCCGGCCTGGGAAGGGTCGGACAAGGGAAAGGCACGCCGACATCCGTTTCGGAGAGCGGCGCAGTTTAATTTATGGATACGGGCGCGATCTATGGATAACTGCGGCGGTGACGACGGCTCACGGGTACCCGTACAGGCGGCGCGGTACGTACGGCGACCGGGATCGGCATTGTCTTGCCGGGTGACGCGAGTTGCAGGAGGCGCGTGTATTTCTCGATCACGAGCGCCTTCAACGAGACGGGCTTTTCCATGTGAGATGCCTCCCTATACGGTAGTACCGTGCGCGGTTTCGCTACCAATGAGAACACATATATGCACGTTTTGTTCCAACGCACCGTACGATTGTTTCGTCGCGCCCGATAGATACCGGGAGATCATGCCGGGAGGGGGAAGATGCAGGGGATGAATGCCCGACATCAGTATCCTACCGGGGGCTGCTGAACATACACTGAAAGCGGCATTAAGGAATGCTTACACCCCGATCGCCGCGATGCGACAACGGAATGGTAATATTCCGTTCACGCTTTGGGGGCTATAATAGGTGTGGCCATTCGACCGTGACAAAGATTGTCATATCGTTATTCAAGAATGCATGGTCCGTAATCGGTGATGCGCGACGGCACGAGGGGCTGCCGCGCGGGGAAATGACTGAAGTGGGAGCAATGATGCGACCGTATTACCCATATTCCTGGTTGAACGATGCGCTCACTCCAACCGCGCTCTCGCCCGTGGTGGAGGTCATGGCACGGGGAAGCGGTGGCCTGCTCGTGGCAGTCAGCGATCTGCACATCGGTGGCGATCCGGGACAGGAAGACTTTTTCTGCCAGCGGGAGTTCATTGCCCTGCTCGATGACCTCGACCGCGAGCCGGGGCCGGTGACACTCCTCATTAACGGGGATTTCTTCGAGTTTCTGCAAGTGACCGTACCGCCCAACCAGTTGCGCGTGCAGGCCATCGTGGAGCACCCGGACCATGCGGCGATGTTCGCGCGTCTGGCCGCATGGAACCGCGAGCCACAACACCGCACGGTGTACACCGTGGGGAATCACGACAGCGAGACCGGCTGGAACGCCGCAGTCGGGGCATACCTGATCGAGCGGCAGTACGTTTCCGAGATCGCCCTCGGATACGAGCATACCTTTCCGGTAAACGCCGTCGCAGGCACTGATGCAGGTGCGGGTACGGATGCCGCAGGCTTCATCGTGTACGCGGAGCATGGCAACGAGGAGGATGTGCAAAATGCCATCGGCGACTACGGGCACCCGCTCATTGCGCCGGTCGGTACGCATGTCGTCACGCAGTTCGTGAACCGCATCGAGCCACTGGGGCGCTACGCGGAGCCGGACGAAGCGACGAACCTCTCCGACATCGATAACATCTACCCGCTGGAGATCCTGCCCTGGTGGCTGCTCAGTAACTTTTTCTACCGGCAGGTGCGGCGGCTGGCGAAATACGTCATGCTGCCCGCTGCGGTCATTCTCGTGATGGCGCGGTTATTCAACGGGGTGCTGCTCTGGCTCACCTTTCACCGCGTGGAAAACCTCTCGGCGTCGCAGATCGCGCGTCTGTTCGGGTTTATCCTGCTCGATGTCGGGGTGGTGCTTGGCCTCGTAATCGCCGTGTTGTGGTGGGACTTCGCCCGCTGGCGTAAACAGACCGGGGTGGGTGAGCCACGGCAGATCGTCGCCGCGACCCAGGAACACTATCACGTCGCCTGCCGGGACTTCCTCGATGGCACGCGCCGCCCGGAACACCGCGAGGGCGACGACAAGCCAATAGACCTGTTTCTGTTCGGGCATAACCATATCGCGGAAGTGCAGCCGTACGACGCCGGTGGACGCCCGACCGCCTTCGCCAATACGGGGACGTGGATGCGCCGCATTCTCCGATGGCGCACCCATTGCAAGATGCCGCCCGTGTTTATCCCCCGCTACGACCTGACCTACATTACTGTGCGCGCCATTCCCGTCGGGCTGGAAACAACGCTCATGAAGCGCGTGAGGCCACTTCCCTACAGCCTCGGCTGGCCGGAACGGCTCGCGACCCTCGGTATGTTGCCCGCGCTGGAACGGGTCGAGACCGTCGGCCCCGTGCGGCAAATGACGCGGGTCGTGCTGCCTCTTCCTGTCCCGGCCCCCGCTACTGCAGTGGAAACGCCGCTCCCAAACTACGTTTCCGCTGACTGATCTGCATACCGGGGGGAAAGAATGAAAAGGAGTAGCATTATGCTACCCCTCCCTGGCTCTCTCCCGCGATTGCGCCCGGAGTCCTAGCGTTTCCGCCCCAGCCGGTATGCAACGGGCGCGGAGTTCGGGACGTATGAGAGAGTGCCTGCCGCGACGAGCGCCCGCATCCGCTCCTCAATTGCGATCAAATCGCCTTCGCGGTTCATCGCCCATGTCCAGACCTGATGCGGGCTGGATTCCTTGAACATCTTCAGTGTGGACCGAATCGCCGCGTCTAACCGCGTGTTGTCCTGTGTCTGTGCCATCGCGTCGTCGCCCCCCGCCGCGTTCTCGCCCAATCCCATCCGTCGTGGGCGATTCTACCATGCTCATGTACACATTGTGACAAAACACACCTGCCCGGCTGCGTTATGCGACCAGTTCGCGCCCGCTCGCAACCGCCTCGTAGGTGCGCTCGTCAATAATCGCTTTCAGGTGTTGGACCGCCTGCCAGCATTCCTCATACGAGGTATACAGGGCAATCGGGGCGAGACGGACGATGTTCGGCGGGCGGAAGTCCGGGATCACGCCCTTCATCTTGAGGGCTTTGGCGATCCGTGTACCTTCCGCGTGCTCCACCGCAACATGTCCTCCACGCCGGGCGTGATCGCGTGGTGTGCCGATCCCGTAGTAGTAGGGCGCGTCTGTCAGCCCCATCGCCTCGATCAAGGCAATCAGGTAATCCGTGCGGGCAAGTGAAGCCGCGCGGATATTCTCGATGCCTGCCTCGGCAAACATCATCAGGGAGCCGTGGAGCGGCGCGGTGCTGAGGAGCGGTGGTGTCCCGATCTGCCATGCGCCCGCGTTTCCCGCGCCTGCAAAGGCGTGGCGCATGTCGAACTGCGTCGCCTTGTCGCTGCCCCACCAGCCCGTCATACCGGGCGCGATGCCGAAGTGCCGCCGGTTGAGGTACAGGCCCGCCGTGCCGCCGGGGCCGCTGTTCAGATATTTGTAACTGCACCAGAAGGCGAAGTCCACGCCCCACCGGTCGAACTGATGCGGCACGAGGCCGACCGAGTGGCAGCCGTCAATCCCGATCAGTACGCCACGCGCGTGGGCGGCGGCGGTCAGGCGGGCGATGTCGAGCAACTGGCCGCTCCGGTAGTACACGGCGGGCAAGATCGCCATCGCCACGTCGGGTGTCATCGCGGCGACGATGTCCTCTTCTTCGATCAGTCGTCCATCCCGACTCGGTACCACGATGAGATCAGTGGCCGGATCGCCACCGTGAAGGCGAATCTGACTTTGCAACGCGTAAATATCGGAGGGGAAGTCCAGCGATGTGGTGATGATCTTCCGCCGCGTGGGGGTGAGCGGGAAGAAACCGGCGACGAGCGTGTGAAGGTTCACGGTCGTGCTCGCCGTCACGATCACCTCGTCCGGCTCCGCGCCGACGAGCGGGGCCATCAACGCACCGAGGGATTCGGTCAGGGTGAACCACGGCGGGTCGGCGTTCAGCCACGCCTCGATGCCCAGCGTTTTCCACTCCTCCAGCACGCGCAGCAGCGTTTGTTCCGCGTCGCGGGAGAGGAGGCCGAGCGAGTTGCCGTCGAGGTAGATCGTGCCGGGTTGAGTATAGAAGCGGTCGCGGTAGGGGCGGAGCGGGTCGGCGGCATCGCGGCGACGTGCCTCGTCGCGGCTGGTGTCCATCACGGGGCTTCCTTTCGGGGGAACAATCAACACTGGGCATCGGGATCGAACACCAGGCGCAGTGCAAAACAAAGGCGACGACCGACGATGCGTCGTGTAGCATACCATGCCTGCCGCGAAGCGTGTGCGCAACCCGGCGCTTTTGGCGTTAACGCCGGTCTGATGGCTTTGCCGAGAAAATGCTGCGCCTGATGGCACCATTCGTGCAAAAATTCGGATACACTGGAATAGATGGAACTTGCACGCGGGGCTGGGGGAAACAGCCGCGCATTTGCCGAAAGGACCAGGGCGGATGGGTATACGGCGCACTTTTCGTTTCATGCGGCTCGCGCTTCTGGCATGTCTCGCGTTCGCGGCCCTTGCGTCACCGGTGGCAGCGCAGGATTCCGCGTCGCTTATCCCGTTGACCACGCTCCCGACCGAGCACATCCTCAGTGGAATGCCCGCGTACGCGCAACGCTGGGGCCTGACCTGCGAGTACGCGGCGACTTCGGCAGCGACGTGGTACTACGGCAACCAGATCAGCGAGGCGACCTTCATTAACAACATCGGCTTTGACGCGAACCCGAACAAGGGGTTTCGCGGGCGCCTGAATGGCCCGTGGGGTGGGGTGAGTGATTACGGCATCTACCCGGCGCCGATCCTCGATGTGCTCCTCCATAATGGCTTCGCGCACTCCTACGCCTTCCGCGATGACCCCGTGCTTCTCAAATATGAGCTTGCGCAAGATCACCCGGTGGTGATCTGGCTCGTCGGTACCTGGGGTAGCACGCCGCGCTATGAGAACAAGAGTGACGGAGACACATACTTTCTCGTGCCCTACGAACACGCGGTCACGGCCTATGGCTACGATAGCGCGGGCGTTTGGGTGATGGATGTCGGTAGCGGCTCGAAGTACAAGGTGACGTGGGAAACCTTCATGTATGCATGGGAGCAACTGGATGGCATGGCCCTCTCGGTAGCGGTCTGATGCTGATGGCTCCCCTATAGACTGCTACCCTGCGGCATTTGCACAAGACGTAGGACGGAACGCCGCATCGCGTTCCGTCGTTTTTTGCGCATGAGGTAGTTACGATACGCTATCCACAACCCAGATCATTCCGGACTTTTTCATGTGCAGATCGTGGCCCACCGCACCCATCGCCGTGGTGACGGTGACATGCACGACCGCGCCGTTACCGTCCGCGTCCGCCTTCTCGCTAATTACCTCCCACTTGGTAATCGTTCCGGGGATATTGAGCAGCTTATAGCCGTCGTTACCCGTTTGCGCATGAAGTGCGGGCGTGAGAAAGCCGGTGAGGTCGCCCTTCTTCGTAACCGCGTTAAGAAACTGCTCCGCCGTGCCGCGTGCGAAGGTAGTGGGCACGGGGGTATCGGTCGGCTCGCTCGCCGTGGTGCTTCCGCGTGTGGTGGTCGCGGTGGCGCCACCCGGAGTCGTCGCGGGGCGGGTGGCCGTCGCAGTCGTTACGCCGGTCATGCTTGGTGCGGCGGTGGCTACCGTTGTCACGGCGGTCGCGGCGCTCACGGCGGTGCCCGTAACGCGCGTGCCGCTTGTGGTGGTTGCGCCGGTCACGTTCGCCACGGTAGCCATCGCCGCGATAATGGCCGTGCCGGCGGTACTGACGACACGAGTGCCGCTCGTGCTGCCGGTTACGGCGGTGTTGGGGGCGGGTGTCGCGGTGCCCATGACGTTCGCGGCGCTTGGGGGATCGGTCGCGTTTGTGGTGCTCGCCGTCCCCATCGTTCCCATCGCACTGGGAACTGTTGGTGTCAGCAGGCCGTTCACGAGCGGTGTGGGCGTCGGGGCAGTGCCAACCGTTGCCGTAGATGCAGGGGAAGCCGCAAGCGTGATCGCTGGCGTAAGGGCGAGTGGTTCGGTGGGCGAGGCGGGGGGGGCAACGTTCGCGCCGAGCGTCGGTACACCGCTCGTGACCGTGACAAAGGCAGTCGCCGTGATCGGCACACTGCCGCCACACGCGGTCAGAACCAGCATTCCGATGACCGCTCCGCTCCATAACGTCACATGTTGTGCCGCCCGCTTGCCCCGCTCCGTCATCGTGATCGCTTCCCTTCTCGTTGCGTGCCGCCGCGTGCCGCCCTGTACGAACGTACCACAGGGGTGGCGTGCTGTCACGTCGGATGATTTGAGGGCAAGGTTCGTCACAACCGATGTCGCAAACAACGATGCCGGGTTATCCCCGGCATCGTGAAAACATGGCTTGTATGTCCCGCTCCGGCGACCGCGCGAATGAAAGCGGCGGTCAGTCGGCGGCGATCAGTTCCCGTGAGGGCAGCGGCACGCGCAGCGAGGCCGCCATCAGCGCGCTCGCGGCACGGCGACCGCTGGCGACCGCGCCTTCCATGCTGTCGTAAAAGTCTTGCAGCGTGTAACCACCCGCGAGAAAGAGGTTGGCAATCGGCGTTTCCTGCGTCGGGCGCAGGTGGTCCAGCCCCGGCTTCGGCCAGTACACGCTCTGCGGGATGCGCACCACGCTTGCCTTGACGATCTGCGCGTCCGGCGCGGTTTTGGGAAACGCCGAGTCCACGTTTGCCCGCACGAGGGCGATGACCTCCGCGTCCGTGAGGCCCATCAGGTCGCGTGCTGGGGCCACGCAGAACTGCATCCGGCTCCGCCCGCCCACGGTGTACTCCGGTGTCGTGTTTCCCAGGTCGGCGTATACAGGGATGCGCCCATCCGGGCAGAAAAGGATGTTGTCAGTGAACGTCACCTGGCGGTCAAACCACAGTTGCACGGTAATGACGGGCACGCCCTCGAACTGGCTGAGACCGGCGAAGTATCGTTCCTCGCGCTTCCAATCGTCGGGGATGAGGCGGTTCAGCTTATGCACGGGCAGGGCGAGCAGGTAGGCATCGCCCCGCACGATCTCGCCGCTTTCCAACCGCAACCCCGTGATGCGCCGCCCTTCGCCGTACTGAATCTCGCGGATCCGTGCGCCCGTGCGGATGCGCACGCCACGCGCGGTGAGGTAGTCCGCGAGCGGGCCGATCAGGTACTCCTGCGGTGACCCCTTGAGAAAGCCCATCTTGGAGGCGTCCGGCTTGCGCAGGAACTCGCCGCAGACATCAAGCACGATTTTCGCGCTCATCTCCGCCGGGGGAAGGAACTTGAGCGCGAGGGCCATCGGCAGAAACATCTTATTGAGCATCTTGTCGGAGATACCGAACTTGTAGTGCCATTCCGTGTAGGTCAGGCCGTCCTGCGCCGCGCGGTATTCGGGCGAACCGAAAAGCATCGGGTAGAGCGCGCGCGTCAGCGAAAGTTTCTCCGGCCAACTGAAGTAGTGGTTATTGATTACGGCGGGCAACAGGTGCAGCGGCGCGGGGAGTGGCCCCGTGCGGAACTCGAACCCCTCGCCGTCCGCGAGGGTGTACGTGAGCACATGGTCTTTCCAGAGGATGTTTTCGTAGATGCCCAACTCGCGCATCAGGTCGAAGATTTCCACGTACGCGCCGAAAAAAACGTGCAACCCGCTCTCGATCCAATCGCCGTCCGCGTCTTGCCAGCTGGAAACCTTGCCGCCGAGCAATGGCCGCTGTTCAAGGATGTCCACGGAGTAGCCCGCGTCAACCAGTCGCTTGGCGGCGGATAACCCCGCCAGCCCCGCTCCACCGATCACTACCCGCTCTGCCATTCGGTCCATGCGGTGCGCCTCGTCCTTCTAGCATCTGTGTCCCAAGCATTCACACCCGTTCAGTTTACCACCGCCGCCACGCGCCTCCGGATCGGGCGGGAGCGATGGGTGCGTCTTTCGCCCGCGTCGGCGCAGTAGCCGTGGGTCAGGCCGAGGCCCGCCGCCCAGAGCACCAGCGCGACGCCAACGGGTGCGAGGTGCATCGCGTTATCGTAGCCCACTGCGGCATGAATGCTGATTGCCCCGGCAAACCCCGGTAGCCCCGACGCCAGCAGTGTCCACCAGACCCATCGCGCACCGCGCCGAATGCCCCAGAGAGCCGTCAACAGAAATGCCACGCCGTCTGAGATCAGCGCACCGCCGAAACCGGCGCGGTCGTGTGCGACAAGCGGCACGAGGCGTGGGTTGATCGCGTGCAGGGTCGCTGCCGTGGTCTGGAGAAAGTCGAGGTCTTCATGCACGAACACGCCGCGTTCGCCCACTGTGGCAATGGTCAGCCCACCGACAAGAAATCCCACGCCCAGGGCGACCAGCGCAAGCTGGCCCCACTGTGCCCGAAGCCAGCGGCGGTCATTGTGCGGGTCCGCGTGGGGGGTCACGGGGGATGGCGGCGTACCGCGCATCGTGAGCAACAGGAACGGCAGCAGCACCAGTGTGGCGAGGGCGTGGAGCGGGTCCACGTAGCGGTAGCCAAGCACGAGTGCGAAGCTGGAAAAGCCGACTACTGCGGAGGTAAGAAAGGCCCGCCGCGCCCAGTACGCACCGTCGCGCATTGGCCCGAGGGCAAGACCGGCATAGATCACGCCGATGGAGATCATGATGCCCGCGAGCGTCACGCGGTCGTGCGCCATAAAGGCGAGCAGGCGAGGGTTGGCCACCGCGATCTCCCTGCGGGTCAGGCCAAGAAACGCTTCATCATAGGGAAGGATCACGCGGACCGCCGCGACGATCCATGCAACCACCCCTGCCACGATCATCCCCGCGCCAAGTAGGGCAGCCCAGGGCCAGTCCTCGCGCCACCATCGGCGATCACGGGCGAGCGGCATCGCCGGAGGCGTGGGCACGCGCGCCGCGAGTAGTGTTTCCCCGATGCGTCGCGCCAAAGCGGGGCCGGAGTACATCAGCCCACTCGCGAGTTGTACCGCGTTCGCCCCCGCGTTCATCAGCGCCAATGCGTCCGCCGGTTCGGTGATCCCACCCGCCGCGATCACCGGCGCAGCGTCGCCCAGAATCGCCCGCACCACCGGCACCGTCGCTACCGCCGACGGCCCCGCCGCTGGCCCAACCGAGCGCCGCCCGTCTGGCAGGGGCAGGCCATCGCCAACCACAATGCCCCGGATACCGCTCGCCACGGCCTGTGGCAGCAACCGCGCCAATACCGCAGGGTCGGCATCAGGGGAGATCGCCGCGAACACGGGACGCTTCGCCCACACCGTACCGTCATGGAGATCGAGCCGCGCCAGATAGGCCGCCCACGCTTCCGATTCCCATATCCGCCTATCGAGGGCGCGCGTCCAGTCGAGCGTAAAGCACGCGGCGTGAGGCGCGAGCACAAGCGCGAGGCGACGCTGCTCGTCCGCCACGTCTGGGAGGTTAGCGTCTGGCGTAGCGGCAAGGCGCACAAGGAGCGGCGTTCGTCCTGGTCGCGTGCGAACGAGCGATGCAAGCACGGCGTCGAGGCCGGGATTCACGGGGGTGTCGGGTAAGACCAGCGCCTGCCGGGCGACATCGCGTGTGGGCGGCATCGGCGCGACGACCGGCTGTTCCGTCACCGGGCCGATCTCAATAAACCCGACCCCCAGACTTTCCCACGCCCGCGCCGCTTGTCCGGCTACATCGAGACCAATACCCAACCCCACCGGGCTACGCAGGGGAATGCCGGCAACGGTTGTTGCCAGTACGCACGGGGGTGCGAGATCACCAAACGTCTCGATGAGGTGCGCACCACCGGGCAGGCCCGTGATCGCCGCGATGGTGTTCCGCGTCAGATCGCGGGCGCGGGCGGGGGGGAGGGCGAACAGGGCGGGGCGAAGAAACGTGCGGTACGTCCAGTCGGGCATCGCGGTCAGGCCACCTTTCCCGCTTCGGGAGCCACGCCGTTGTGTCTCCCTTTGTTTTCATTTTACACCCGGCATATCCAGCAGGTAGCGAGAACGGATGCAGTGAGACGGGCGGAGAGGCGTAGAATGTACAGATAAGACTGCAAAACATTGACATGATTCGACTCAAGGTGTAGCATGAGTGCGTGAGATGACGCGGGCGTGAAGGCACGCGGGAGACGAAGGGCATGACAATATGCAGGATAAAGGGCCGCTTTATGTGATCAGTGTCGCGTCGCGGTTGCTTGCGTTGCACCCACAGACGCTGCGAAAGTACGAGCGCGCGGGGTTCGTCGCCCCATCGCGCACCGAGGGCAACCTCCGGCTGTATTCGCCGGAAGACCTCGCCCTGCTGCGGCAGGTGAAGCATCTGGTGGAGGAGCAGGGGGTGAACCTCGCGGGGGTGGAGATCGCCCTCGCCGTGACCCGGCTGGCGGAACACCTCGTCGAGGCGGCGGATACCTTGCCCCCGCAGGCATTTCGCCACGAAGCGCGGGCGACGGCGACGCAGATGCTCGATTTACTGGGACGCGCTACGAGCGACGAGTAACGGGTAGCGAGAGGCGTCGCGGCGTATCTGCCGTTACTCGCCCGCGCCCATTCCGTACGTGTTACTCGTGACCAAGAGTGACGACAGGAGCATGACCGATGATGAACCGATTCACCGAAAAAGCGCAGGAAGCGCTGGTCGCTGCGCAAGAGTTGGCGATTAAACACGGCAATAGCCAGATGGAGCCGGAACACCTCTTTGCTGCGCTTGTGGAGCAGGACGGCGGCGTGGTGCCGCAAATCCTGCTCAAGCTGGGCCTCACCCCCGCCGCGCTTGCCACGGACATCGAGGCCGAAGTGGCGAAGCTGCCGCGTCTCGCGTCGCCAGGTACCGTAAGCGTTTCCGGGCGGGCGCAGAGCGTGCTCGTGCGTGCGAGCGAAGAGGCGGAAAAGCTCAAGGACGAGTACGTCAGTACCGAGCATCTGCTGCTCGCGATGCTCGATGCTAAAATCGCTGGTGGGGTGGAGCGCGTATTCCGTGCCCATAACATTACGCGGGAACGTGTGATGACCGTACTGAAAGACGTGCGTGGCAACCAGCGCGTCACGGACCAGACGCCGGAAAACAAGTATCAGGCGCTGGAAAAATACGGGCGCGACCTCACTGACATGGCGGAGCGGGGCAAGCTCGACCCCGTGATCGGGCGCGACGAAGAGATTCGCCGCGTCATTCAGGTGCTCTCGCGGCGCACGAAAAACAACCCCGTGCTGATCGGCGAGCCGGGCGTCGGCAAGACTGCCATCGCGGAAGGGCTGGCCCAGCGCATCATGCGCGGCGACGTGCCGGAAGGGCTGAAGGGTAAGCGGATCGTTTCGCTCGACCTCAGCGCGATGGTGGCGGGGGCGAAGTTTCGCGGCGAGTTCGAGGAACGCCTGAAGGCGGTGCTCAAAGAAGTGCAGGACAGCGAGGGGAGCATCATCCTCTTTATTGACGAGCTGCATACCGTGGTCGGGGCCGGGGCCGCCGAAGGGGCAATGGACGCGGGCAACATGCTCAAGCCAATGCTCGCGCGCGGCGAATTGCACGCCATTGGCGCGACCACGTTAAATGAGTACCGCAAGTACATCGAGAAGGACGCCGCGCTCGAACGCCGCTTTCAGCCGGTGCTCGTGACCGAGCCAACGGTGGAAGACACGATCTCCATTCTCCGTGGCTTGCGCGAGCGGTACGAGGTGCATCACGGCGTGCGCATTCAGGACGCCGCGCTCGTTGCCGCCGCCGTGCTCTCGAACCGCTATGTGGCCGACCGGTTTCTGCCTGACAAGGCAATTGACTTGGTAGACGAGTCCGCCGCCCGCCTGCGGATGGAAATTGATTCCATGCCGGCAGAACTGGACGAAGTGGCGCGGCGCATCATGCGGCTGGAAATCGAGCGCGAAGCCCTACGCAAGGAAACAGACGCTGCCTCGAAAGAGCGGCTGGAAGTGATCGAGCGCGAGATCGCCAACTTCGCCGAGCAGCGCGACTCGTTGCGGGCGCAGTGGGGCCGTGAGAAAGAAGTTATCACCCAGCAGCGCGACCTTAAAGAGCGGGTGGAGGCGACCAAGCAGGAGATCGAGCGGGCGGAGCGCGCCGCCGATTATGGCAAGGCCGCCGAACTGCGGTACGGCACCCTCGCGGGCCTCGAACGCGACCTCACCGCCGTGCAGGCACAACTGGCGCAGCAGCAGGTGCAGGGGCAGATGCTCACGGAGGAAGTGACGCCGCAGGACATCGCGGAGATCGTCGGGCGGTGGACAGGCATCCCCGTGGCCTCGCTGGTGGAGAGTGAGATTGACAAGCTCATCCATATGGAAGAACGGTTGCGCCGCCGCGTGGTCGGGCAGGATGAGGCGGTGATCGCGGTCTCGAACACGATTCGCCGCGCCCGCGCCGGGTTGCAGGACCCGAACCGCCCCCTCGGCTCCTTTATCTTTCTCGGCCCCACCGGTGTCGGCAAGACTGAGCTTGCCCGCGCGCTCGCGGAGTTCCTGTTTGACAGCGATCAGGCGATGATCCGGCTCGACATGAGCGAGTACATGGAAAAGCACACCGTTTCGCGCCTGCTCGGCGCCCCCCCCGGCTACGTCGGCTACGATGAGGGCGGGCAACTGACGGAAGCGGTGCGCCGCCGCCCGTATAGCGTGGTGCTATTTGACGAGATCGAAAAGGCGCACCCGGATGTCTTTAACGTGCTGCTGCAACTGCTCGATGACGGGCGGCTCACGGACGGGCAAGGCCGCGTGGTCGGCTTCCGCAACACGGTGATCATCATGACCTCAAACCTCGGTAGCCACACCAAAGCCGAGGAAATGAAGGAGCAAATCCGCCAGCAGATGGATGCCGTGAAGGGGATGCTGCCGGACGACATCGCCGACCAGTTCAACACCGTGAAGTCCGACGCTGAGGAACGCGACGAGGACGACGTGCGGCGCGGGTATATGGCGGCATTGCGCGACCACTTCCGCCCGGAGTTCCTGAACCGCATTGACGAGATCGTGATCTTCCAGCCCCTCGACCGCGCGGCGTTGCGGCGCATCGTGGACATTCAGGTCGCGCAACTGGCGAAGCGGCTCGCGGATCGCGGCATTACGCTCACGCTCACCGAAACGGCGGAAAACTACCTCGCGCTGCGCGGGTACGATCCGGTGTACGGCGCACGGCCCCTGCGGCGCACGATCCAGAAGCGAGTGCTCGACCCCCTCGCTTTGCGAGTGCTGGACGGCACCTTCCGCGATGGCGACCATATCACCGTGGATTTGAAGCAGGGCGAACTCGCCTTCGAGCACGGAGCCGCGCTCGCGGCTACCCCGGCGGACTGATCGCTTCGCTTCCGCCTTTGAGCAATTGCACCGTCACAAAAGATGGCGTCCCACCGTTATAGTGGTGGGACGCTTTTGTGTGCGCACGAGATGCGTTCTTTGCTGGTCTTTTGTCTGACGAGAAGTGTTTGCCAGAGGGGGAATTGGTCATGAAACGATGGCTCGTATCGAAGGTTTCGGGAGCAGGCACGCGGCGGCATCGGGCAGGCATGATCGCCGCAGTCGTGGCGATGGCGGTCGTCATTCAATGTAGCGCGCTGCTGGTTATCCCGTTCGTGCATGTGGGCGCGGCACAGGCAACGCTGACGGGCAAGCTCGGCGTGCTCTTTGCCGATCCCGCCCCTGGCCAGACGCTGACCGTACGCGACACCCGGTATTTTCTCAGCGAGAGTAACGGCACGCACACCGAGTTGTTGCTCGATCCCGGCGTCACACAGCCGTTTGGTGGCACGCCCACGCTGATCGGGCAGGAGATCGTTGCCACGGTGAACATTCCCGTCGGGCCGCGCGTGACAGCCGACACGCCGCGTGCGGTGACGGCGATCGCGCTCGCATCCGGCGCGAATGCCCGGCTCCAGCCGCGCGACATCGTATTAGGGAGCCAGGCGTTCGTCAACCTTGCTGTGCAAGTTCTCCGACAAGACGCGCGAACCGGAGGCACTCGCGTACTTCGATAGCGCGACTGGCCTGATGAGCGACGGAGCGGGCGCGGTGGGCGCGTACTGGAACGCGATCTCTTATAACCAGATCAACATCCACGGCTCGCAAACGTATAACTGGGTCTTCCTCCCCGGCACGGAAGCGAGCTACCAGACGACGGATGCGATGGGCCAGCCGGATTTCAACTACAGGAAGGTTGCCACGGACTGCGCTCAGGCCACGATCAACGCTAATCCGGGGCTGAATCTGGATGCTTTCAAGGGCATCAACTTCGTGCTCAATGACGAAATTGTCGGGTTCTCGCTCGGTGGGCAAGTGAATTTCACATTGGGTGGCACCACCACGGTGCGGGCGCAAACCTGGCTGATGCCGTGGGCCTATCATGTGGAACCGGGCTTTACGAGTGGTCCCGCCCCGATGGAGCACGAGATGGGACATGCCTTTCTGCTCTGGCATTCCGGCAACAACGCGGGGGTAGAATACAAGGATTCGTGGGATGTGATGGGCAACTCGTATGTCAACTGTAGCGCCCTCAATCTCGTGCAGCCGCCGTATGGCTGCCCCGGCCAGAGCGTGACCGGGTACGATAAGGACTACCTCGGCTGGATTGCCGCGAACCAGAAGCTGGCTTACGCCGGCGTGACCCGGCAAATCACGCTCACCTCGCTGCTGAACGGGACCGCAGGCAACTATCTGGTCGCCTCCATCCCGCACACGAGCAACATCAACTTCACCTACGTGGAGATGCGGTTCCAGACGGGTCTCGACAACCGGCTGCCCGGTAACGGGGTGATCATTCACGAGATTGACACGACTGATACGAGTGTCTCCAAGCGGGTGCAGAGCGCGGACGGAGATATAGGGGCGATCCGCCCGGTGGATCAAGCGTACGCGGTGCCCAATACGACTGTCAGCGTGACGGTGAAGTCCGTGAACGGCAATAACGCGGTGGTGGTCATCAGCAATGGACAAGCGCCCACTATCTCACCGGACAGCGCGCCTGCTGGGACGATTACTACGGGTTCGGTACTGACGCTTACTGGCACAAACTTTTCGCCGGAAGCGACGGTCAGCTTCGGCTCCACGCCTGCAACACAGGTAACAGTGAACGGCGACGGGTCTTCTCTGACCGTAACCGTGCCCCCGCTTACTGGGAATGGGCTTCCCATTATCGTGACCAATCCAGATGGACGCACCGGTATTCTTTCTCCGAGAGTTGCCCCACCCACGCACTTCCCTGGCGTCAGCGGTGGTACTCCGGCACCGCAACCATCGGTGCATCCGACCCTTGCACCGATGGCGCCGCCGGTGTCCACGCCGCTCCCGCAACCCGTTCGGCACTGAGAGGCATACAGATTCGGCAGGACGCGGCGTATACTCTTGCGATGGGAGGCGGTGTGGCCTCCCATCGTTCCGCGCGATGCTGAGGAGGCAACGGGGTGGAGATGCTGGTGACGCTGGTGACGATTGTGATTGCGAGCCTGTTGATTGACCTGGTCAAGACCGCAGGAACCATTGTGGCGGTCATTGCCCTGTTTTTCGTTTTCCCCTTTGTGATGATCTGGTTTCTCAAGCGCATCGGGCTTGGGACGCCAAAGGGTAGTGCCGCTACCATTCGCAAGGTGCGGTAGCCACGGGGCGAAGCCTGAGCAGGATATGATCATGAGAGGCCAGGCGGGAATCGCCCGCATGGAAACGCGAGGACGATATACCGTCCTCGCGTTTTCGCATTTGCGATGTGCCCAATGGGTTAGAAGCGGGCCTCGGCGTCCGAGTGCCAGACTTCGCGCTCCACACGGGAACCCGCCACGCCACCGAGGCCGGAGGCAATCAGACCGATGAGCACCGAGGCGAGCGACGACCACAGGCCATTCCTCGCGTGATCCACAGCCTGTGCGCGAGCCGACGGGTCGTTAAAGGTGTTCGTGCCAAGAATGCGCAGATCGGTGAGGTTCGTGCCGAGCGCGCCGAAGAGGTTGCCCGCGCCCTGGCTGGCAAGATAGGTGATCAGCACGAGACCGGCAAGGAAGACCATCGTGCCGTTGATCCAGCCATTCCCCCGGCCACCGACCGCCGCCGTTTTCGCAGCGATGAAGCCACCAATAAAGAATGAGATCAACGCACTGATCGCAGCCCAGATACTCGTTACGCTACCAAACTGATTTGTCGTGGTACCCGTCGGCGCAACGCCGCCGTTCGCGTCCAGCGTGGTTGCGCCGATGGCGGCGCCGAGCAGGGTTAGGATCGCAAAGGTGGCGAGGGCGCTGAGCAGGCCGGCAGTGATTGGCCCCCAACGTACCCGGTCGCGCGGGGTGACGACCTTGACGTTCTGTTCAAACTCCTGGGTAGGACGCACCGCCCGCAAGGCCGGTTGCGTCTCATACACCGTGCGTGCCGTGGCGGATGCCGGGTTGATGAGGGGTGGGTCAGTTTGCGTCGGCGTGGCAGTAGTGACCGTGGCGCCGGGCGGCGTATTCGATGCCCTTGGGTAATCGTTCGATGTGGTACTCATTAGCTCCAGACCTCTTTCCCGTATTTCGATCCATCGTCATCCGAAAGCCTGTCCGGGCGTATTGCGGAATACGCCTCGTACCCCCTCATATGCAGAAATGGTGCCAGCATAATGATTGCGAAAGCAATGTATACACAGGCACAGGGACACTTCATTCGCAACGGGGTGGGGTTCAGACGAGGCGCTTTTCCATGCGCCAGAAGCCGGGCGCGTGAAAGAGGATGAGGCCGACGAGGCTCGGCGTGCGTTGCTGCACGGTCATGCCGCAGGAGAGGTACAGGGCCTGCGCGCCGCTGTTGTTCGCGGTTACGTATAGCGTGAGGCGGCGCTTGCGCAGATCGCGCGCGAACTCCTCTATCGCAACCATCAACGCGCGCCCGACCCCATGCCGCTGATGCTCCGGTGCGACGCCGAGCACTTCCACATACGCTTCGTCCGGCGCGGGGGAGGGATCGCCAAGCATACCGAGCACGAGCATCGCCCGGAGCGCAGCCGGTAGCCCGACCGCGCGCACGAACATGCCAAACACACCCATCACGACCACCCTGCGCACGCAGAGCGAGACGGTGCCAGCGGGTTTGCCGTCGAGCGTAGCGACGAACACGTAGTTACCGCTGCGCGTGATCGTCGCACGGATGTAGGGCGTCAGGGCGCGGATTGCCCGCTCTTCCGTGACAAAGGCAGGCAGGAACTTATCGGGGAATGACCGTGCCACGATGTCCGCAATGGCGTCGGCGTCTGCCGGTGTCGCCCGTCGCACGACCGGAAGTGGGCGTTGGGTATTGTGGCCGTTGATGTCCGTACTGCTCATTGCCACTGTCCCTTCACGATCTGTACCCGGTACTTGGCACTCAGTAACCCAACCCGTGTCGTTGACGCCCACCCGTGGAACGTGCCACACTGCCCGCAAGGATACGGCGTTCGCGGGAGACATGCATCGTCGTGTGCCCGCGATTACCATGAGCTTGATATGAGGAGGATACACGATGACGGAGATGCGCACGGGTGGCACGGCACAGGCGGCGGAGACGGACGCACTGATCCTGCCCGTTTTCGCGGGGGAGGCGGGGCTGGAAGGCGGGCGTGGGCAGCACGCTCGTTGTACCCACGGCAGGTTATATGCGGCAACTCGCGAACATGGGCACGACGAGCGGCGTGCCGGGTCAGATCGGGCAGACAGCGGCGCTTAGTGGAGGCATCGCGGCGCGGGAAGTGGTGCTCGTGGGCCTCGGTCGGCGCGAGGCGTACGGCCCGAATGCGGCACGGCGCGCGTACGGCGCGGGGGCGCGGGCAGCGCGGGATGCCGGGGCGCGTACGGTCGCCGCCGCCCTGCCTCCGACAACGGACGGTGCGAACGGCGTGAACGGTGCGAATGGCGGCGCGCAGGCGGCAACGGAGGGGATGCTGCTTTCGCTGTACCAGTTTGCGAAGTACCACACACTCGACACGCCCGCCAAAGCCGTGGATCACCTCACCTTCGTCGGCGCGGACGCGGGACAGGTGGCGGACGGAGTGCGGCTTGGGGAGGCGGTGGCATACGGCGTGATGGTCGCGCGTGATCTCGCCACCGAGCCGGGCAACGCCCTGGTGCCGATAGACCTCGCCGCAGCGGCGCGACAGATTGCCACGGAGAATGGCCTGAGCTATGTCGAATACGATGTGGATGCGATGGGTGCGATGGGCGCGGGCGCGCTCCTCGCCGTCGGGCAGGGAAGCGTGAACCCGCCGCGCCTCGTGCATCTGACGTACGAGCCGGAAGGTGGCTACACTCGCACGGTCGCCATCGTCGGCAAGGGCATCACCTTCGACACGGGTGGCATCTCCCTGAAGCCAGGGCAGAACATGGACGCGATGAAGCACGACATGGGCGGCGCGGCGACTACGCTCGGCGTAATGGCGGCGGTGGCCCAGGTCGCGCCAAAGGTGCGCGTCTTCGGCATCATCGCGGCGGCGGAAAATATGCCAAGCGGCACCGCGTTCCGCCCCGGCGACGTACTGACGGCGATGAACGGCAAGACCATTGAGGTTATCAGCACCGATGCCGAAGGCCGTCTCGTGCTCGCGGACGCGCTCGTGTACGCCGCGCGACATGGCGCGGACGCGATGATTGACCTCGCGACGCTGACGGGCGGCGCGGTGGTCGCGCTCGGCAACATCACCACGGCGGTCTTCACGAACGACGATGCGTTGTGCGATGAGTTCCTGCACGCGGCGGCCTTCGAGGGCGAAAAGGCATGGCGGATGCCGCTCGACGCCGAGTACCGCGACCAGATCAAGAGCGACATCGCGGACCTGAAAAACAGCGGCGGGCGCGAGGCGAGTGCGATCACGGCGGCGAAGTTTCTCGAAGAATTCACCGAGGGCAAGCCGTGGGTGCATCTCGACATCGCCGGTACCGTCTGGGATAAGAAGGGTGGCCCCTTCACCCCCCGTGGCGCGACCGGCGTGCATGTCCGCTCCCTGCTGCGAATGCTCGCGGAGGCGTAAAGGCGCGAATGCCGACGACCATTCGCGGCAGGTATGGCGTTACGTGAAGCGGAGCGAGGCGAGCATCGCTTCCGCTTGGTCGAGCGTCATCTTGTCGCCGTCGCGGGCGAGAAAGCGGATGCCGTAGTTCACGCCTTTGTGCGAGGCCGTGAGCAGGCTGCCGGTGTAGAGCGAGCCGGAAGCGGTCGCGGAGCCGCGCGCGGCGGGCGTGGCCGTGCCGAACGTGACGCGAATGTCTACGCGAAAGCCTGGCTCCCCGCCGACCATCACGGGCGTGATCGTGCCCGTCGGCATATAGGCCGTGGTCATTCCCTGTGGGGGCATGATGAGGCCGCGCAACTCGTCTTGCGCGGAAAGCTTCGAGTTGCGCACCGGCTCGATCAAAAAACCGATCACGCGGTTTGCCCCGGTTTCCGGCGAGATGTTCACACTTTCGCCCGATGCCGTGATCGTCCACGCCTCCGGGTAGCGCACCTGATACGCGGCGACCGGGTTCGTGAAGTCGCGCATCCCGTTCATCGGGGCGGAGGTCGCCGCACCCGTCGGCAGCGCGTTCGCCGTGACTGCCGGATGTGCGGTGGACGTGCCACCCGTGGACGCGGCAGGTGTGCCGATGCGGGGGAGCGGCGTCGAGGTCGGAAACGTCGTCGGACGTGACGCAGGCATCTCCGTCGGGCCGGAGATGAGCGTCGCCACCACGAACGCACCCGTCGCGGGGGCCACGGTGGGCAGGCGGGCGGTTGCCGTCGTGCCCGCGCCGCACGCGGTAAGCAGCGTACCGATCACAAAAACGGCGGCGATTGCCCGGATGTTTCGCGCGTGCGCTCGTTGCATCTCGTTTCCCCTCCTCTTGTCACGCGGTAAAGGCGTCCCATACGGCGCGCGAGACATCCGCGAGGGTGCGTGCCCCGGCGACGGGGTCTGCGAGATGACGCGACATGATGGCGACCGCGTACGGCCCGCCGTGTGACGCGGGCGCGTAGACGATGCCCACGTCGTTGCGCACACCGTGGATGCTGCCGGTTTTGTGCGCGGTCTCAATCTCCGGCGGCAGCAGCAGGGGAATGATCGTGTTAAACTTCTGTCGCTTGAGAATGTCCACCATGGCGGTACACGAGGGGGGATTTGGGTCTTGCCCCGCGTGGATGCGGGTGAGCAAGGCCACCATGTCGCGCGGCGTACTCACATCGTTGTCGTCGCCGACGCTGAGCGCCCAGCCATCGAGGTTCGGGGTCGTCGTGCGCAGGCGGTCGCGGTTGAGCGCGTAGGTGTCTTCGCCGGGCGTTTCGTCCATGCCGACGAGGTTGTGCAGCAGTGCGCGCACGGTGCGCGGCGTGAAGGTGTTCGCCATGCCGATCTCGTGCGCCACCTGCTGGATGTAGTCACCGCCCACCGCTTCGTAGACCATGTCCGTCGCCTGGTTGTCGGACACGGTAATCATCAGCGTGGCGAGGTCGTGCAGCGTCGGTTGCAGGCCGAGATCGAGGTCTTGCAGCACCCCGGAACCGGCGGTGCGGTGGCGCGCTTCGAGCGTGACCCGCGTGCCGAGATCGAGCGCACCTGCGGCGACCTTGCGATACAGGGCGAACAGGATGGGCACCTTCACCGTGCTTGCGGTGGGAAAGCGCGTGTCCGGGTTCACCGCGATCTCGCGCCCCGTGCCGAAGTGAACGGCGTAGACGCCGACCGCCACGCCCTCCCCGGCGATGCTCCCGACCATCCCCCGGACCTGCTCCTCGACATTGACGAGATGCGTCATCGTCGCTCCTCCTGTGTCGCCGTCACGTCACGAGCGACGAGTATGGCGGAGCGCGGGCATTCCGGCAAGGGGCAAAGGCGATCATCACCCGGTGGAACAATTATGTCTACTCGTAATATACGGCGCAAAATTGCGCTCCCAGACCCCTTGACACTTGGGGGGGTAGACTAGAATGCAGATCAGCACCGGACATCTAGTCAAAGGCGCACACCTCTTGTAGCTTGCACGCTTGCTGTCTTTCTCGGCACGTCGCACGTACCCTGCGCTGTTGTGTTCCTGGCATTACCTCGCCCACCCCGCGCATCCCCGCTCGTTGCCCCGCTGTCCTGTGCCCCACTCTTCACCCGTATTGGTGCCCTGACTCGTTCATGGGGAGGAAATCCTATGGCTCTGCGTCTGCCTGCCGACGTTCCGTCGGACGTGCCCGCGAATGACCCTGCTCCGCCATCCAACCGCCTGCGCCGCCGTAGCCTCGTCGCGGGTGCCGCTGCCCTTGTCGCCGCCGTGGCGGTAAATCAGGGAAAAGCGGAAGCGCTTACCAGTAATCAGATAGCTGTCGCATACAACGGTTACAACGGTAGCCTAGATGGACATTCCGATGCGATCCAAGGATATACCAAAGGCGCACAGAACTCCGGTGTGCTGGGGCGCAACGACGATACGGACGGCATCGGTGTTTCGGGGGTCGCGGTTAATGGATTCGGCGTCTATGGGCAGGATTCTACCGGCCCCGGCGTCTACGGCAAGTCAACGGATCGTGCTGGGGTGCAGGGGAGATCAACGAATAATGCCAGTGTAAGCGGTGTTTCTGATGGTGGCTCTCCTGGCGTCAGTGGCACATCGGCGGCGGGTTATGGTGTTATTGGTTTCACAAACACTGGTACGGGCACCGGATTCGCGGGCGTCTATGGCACAGGAAACGCCAATGGCGATTACGGTGTGGTTGGAATGGGCGGTGCAAAAGCCGGTGTCTATGGCTCATCACTTGTCTTCGGCGTCTCTGGCGTAAGTGGTGGCGGCACCGGGATGAATGCTTCCGGCATCGACGGCGTGCTCGCTCAAGGTACCTACACTGGCGTGTACAGTACAGGTGGTACGACGGGTGTCTTCGGGAGTGCCATTGGTACGAGTAGCACCGGCGTGTTCGGAAGGACTTCACAAGGTGGTGTCGGTGTGTATGCTCTTTCAGACACTGGTGCCGGTGTCTCCACAGTATCGGGCAGTGGCAACGGCGTCACCGCCTCATCGAACAGTGGCGCGGGTGTGTATGCCACGTCAACCAGCAATTACGGGGTGTATGGCACGTCCACGCAAAGTCATGGCGTGCTTGGCATCGCCAGCGCCGGGGGCGCGGCAGCCGTCTTCGGCTGTGCCGGTACATCGAGTGCCCTCGCGGGGCTGTTCAACGGATCGGTGCAACTCAACAACTCACAAGCGAACAACGCACTTCTCTGCACGGGCGGCAGTGCGGGGCAGCATACCATCGTCAGCGGCGTGAATGCCTCTCCCGGTGGCTTTGCCGCCATCTACGCGGACGGACGCGGCGG
>JAABUQ010002210.1_pt1 | contig 39272 bp, 42 predicted proteins | sample 5560001 | NCBI WGS metagenome assembly JAABUQ01 (sample SAMN10711888, study PRJNA513371) | rock metagenome | isolation source: Antarctica rocks | place: Antarctica: Victoria Land, Finger Mt nord | collected 2015-12-18 | reverse complement strand
GTGTTGTCCTGACTGCGGCCGGCGCCAGCGGGCCGAGCTGCCCTCAGAGGTCGCCGGGAGCGCGTTTGGGCCGCGGCTGCAGGCGGCCATCGCTGCCTTGTCGGTGCGCAATCGGATCTCGCGCCGCGATGTGGTGGAGCTGTGTGAGCAACTGTTCGGCGCGCTGGTGAGCACCGGCAGCATCGACGCGATCCTGGCCCGCGCCGGCGACGCGTTGGCCGATCCCTATGAGGATCTGCTGGACCGCGTCCGGGCCGCCGGCGCGCTGAATATGGATGAGACGGGCTGGCGGCTGCAGGGTCGCCAGCGCACGCTATGGGGCGCGTTTAGCGACCGCCACGCCGTCCTGCAGATTGCCGCTGACCGCCACGAAGACCGCGCCCGCGAGCTCCTCGGCGACTCCGACGCGGTCGTGACCTCCGACCGCTGGTGGGCCTACAGCCATCTGCCGTTACGCCGCCGGCAGATCTGCTGGTCACACCTGCAGCGCGATTTTCAAGCCCACGCCGAAGGCCTGGGCGTCGACAAAGAGTTCGGCGAGCACGGCCTGCGGATCTGTGACGAGCTGTTCTGGGCGTGGGAGATCTACCACCACACTCGCGACCGGCGCGAACTCAAACGCCGCATCCAGATCCTGCGACGCGAGCTCAAGCCGATCCTGCGCCAATACTCGGGCAAGGCGCCGCGCTACAAGCGCACCCGCGGGCTGGCGCGCAACCTGCTCAAGATCTGGCCCGCTCTGTGGACATTTTCGACCGTCAAGGGTGTGACGCCGACCAACAACCACGCCGAACGCGCGCTGCGCAGCGCCGTGATCTACCGCAAGCTGTCGCTCGGCAGCCAATCAACCGACGGCGAGACCCGCATCGCCCGACTGCTCACGGCCCACACCACCTGCCGCCTACAAGGCCGCAGCCTGTTCGAATACCTCGCCGAAGCGCTCACCCACCACGCCCGCGGCGCACCCGTTCCCCTCCTGGCCTGAGCCATCCCCAGCCGACCCAGGCAGACCAACTGAACGGTTACGCTAAACGCGGGCATTGCGCGGAACGCCGGCTGTGTGCGCACGCATGGCCCCCGACGGGGGGTCAGCCCGTGCGGCAGCGCAGGCCCGAAAGGCGATCCTGGCCGAGCTCCTCGTTCAGGCGCGCCACGAGCCCCGGCCCCATCAGATCAAGCTCCTGGGCCCACACCGCGGCGGCACAGGTGACCTCGAGAACTCCATTGCGCTCCGCCGTCGGGCGGCAGGCCGCCGCCACCGCGTCGCCGGCGACGTGCGACCACACGCCCTGCACACGGGCCAGGGTCGTGGCCGGCGCCAGATCGCCGCTCAGCCGTTCCAGGGCCCGGGCCAGGGGACGCGGAGCGCGGCGGTGAGTGCTGCGCCGGGCACTCACGCGGCCAGCGCCTGGAGCTCCACGAGGCCGTCGCTGACGCACAGCCGGGTCACCCCCGCCTGGAGGGCTCCCGGTACGTGGGCCAGCTCGGTGGTGGTGATGATGCTCTGGCCAGCGGCCGTCAACTCGGCGACGAGCAGCGTGCGGCGCTGCGCGTCGAGCTCACTCATGACGTCGTCGAGCAGCATCAGCGGCGCACGGTCGCGCAGGATCAGCAGCACCTCGCGTTCGGCCAGCAGGATGGCCAGGAGGGCCAGGCGCTGCTCGCCCTGGGAGCCAAAGGAGCGCAGCTCGCGGCCGTCTCGGGTCAGCGTGAGGTCATCGCGGTGAGGGCCGTGGCCACTGAAGCCGCGCTCCAGGTCAGAGGCGCGGCGAGCGACCAGTTCGGCCACGAACTCCTGGCTGTCGCCTGCTCGCGTGCGCGGGCGGTAGTCCAGGACCGCGTTCCCGGCGAGGCCCAGGCGCGCGGCGTGCGCCGCGAACGGGGCAGCCAACAGGGCGACGACCTCGGCGCGGTGGTCGCGCAGCACGACGGCGTGGCGCGCGAGCTCCCGATCCCAGGTGTCCAACGCGCCCGCCGGCGCACGACCGGCGCGAACCCTGGTGAGCAGAGCGTTGCGTTGGGCCAGCGTCTGGGCGTATGAGCGGCGGGTGCAAGCACGTGCCGGCCACAGCGCCGCGATGACCTGGTCGACGTGGCCGCGGCGCAGGGTCGGGGGGCCCTTGATCAACTCCAGCCGCTCAGGCATGAAGACGGAGGCCAGGGGCCTGTCCTGGACGTCGGTCATTCTCTCCACCGGGGCTCCGTCGGCGCGCAGGCGCTTGGGCTCCCCCGGGACGAAGCCCACGCTGAGCTCATGGGCCTCTCCCGCTGCGCAGGCGCTGACCACCACCCGAGCCGCCGGCGCACCGAAGCGCACGACCTCGCGCTCATTGCTCGTGCGACACGAGCGGCCGGTGCAGCCGAAGTACAGGCCCTCCAGCAGGTTGGTCTTGCCGGCGCCGTTGGGGCCGTGGATCACGTTCAGCCCGGGGCCGAGCCGGATCGTCGCGCGCTCATACCCGCGAAAATCGCGCAGGGCCAGAGCGGTCACCAGCATGATGGTCGAGGCGGGTGGCGGTGGCACATGGGGGCGCGCGCCGACCGAGCCAGGGCGCGGGCGAGCTAGACGTTCAGCCTGATCGGCATGATCAGGTACACGAAGCCGCCGTCGTCGGCGGACTCGATCAGGCCGGGGCGCAGCGGGTTGATGAGCCGCAGAAGCAGGTCCTCCGAGCCCACGCTGTCCAATCCGTCACGTAGGAACTCGGGGTTGAACCCGATCTCCAGCGGCTCTCCATGAAAGGGGACCGGGAGCGTCTCGGACGCCTCGCCCACGTCGGGGGTCTGAGCCGACACCGTAACCTCGCCCTCGCGGAAGCTGAGGCGCAGCGGTGCGTTCTTCTGCGCCAGCAGGCTGACGCGACGCACCACGTCACCCAGCTCGCCGCTGGACAGGCGCAGCTCGTACTCGACGGACTCGGGCAGCAGCTGGCGGTAGTTGGGGAACTGCCCGTCGATGAGTCGCGAGGAGAGCACGGTGCCGTCCAGTTCGAACACGACCTGCCCGCGGCCCACGCTGATCGACAGCTCAGCGGCTGCGGCGTGTTGAGCGATGCGCGCAAGCTCGGACAGGGCGCGCGCCGGCACGTTGGCCTCAAAGCTGCCCTGTAGCTCGGACTCCAGCACGGTCTCCTTGACGCTGAGACGGTAGGAGTCCGTGGCCACCATGCGTAGCTCGCGTGCGCTGGCCGAAACCATGATTCCGGTCAGGATCGGGCGTGTCTCATCGCGCGAGGCCGACCGTGCCACCCGACCGATGGTGTCCACGAAAGCGGGGGCGGGAACCGTCACACGGGACTCGAGGGAGGGCTCGGGCAGGACCGGGAAGTCCTCGAGGCGCAGTGTTCGCAGGTGAAAGCCGGCGGCGCCCGAGACGATCTCGACGTCCTGCTCGACCGCCCTGAGCTCGAGGGTGACCCGGTCGGCGGGCAGCGCCCGAATGACGTCGAGCAAAAGCCGCGCCGGCAGGACCGCCTCGCCGGCGCGCTCCACCTCGGCCTCCAGCGGAACCCTCAGGCCGACCTCCATGTCGGTGGCCAGCAACTGCGCGCCCGTGTCGAGCGCGGCCAGCTTGACGCCCGAGAGGGCCTGGACGGCGCTGCGCGTCGAGGCCACGCGGGTGACCGTCTGCAGTTGCGCCAGCAACACCGCGCTTTTCAAGGACAGCTTCATCGATTGGTCTCTTTAAATTGGGAGAGGAACAGTAGGTCTTGTGGATTGTGTTGGTGCCGCGTAACCGCCCCTGGACAACCGCGCTGTTGGGCTGTGGAGAAGTCTGTGGACGGCCTGCCAGAGTCTCGCAACTTGTTCGGTCAGGCACCCGGCGGGTTCAACCGCGCGGTCAGGCTGTCCACAGCCCTGCGCGCCGTCGGGTCCTCGGACATCCGCTTGGCCGTGCGGCGACACGCGTGCAGCACGGTGGTGTGATCTCGTCCTCCGAACTCGCGCCCGATCGCCGGGAGCGACTCGTGGGTGATCTCACGGGACAGGTACATGGCCACCTGTCGTGGCCAGGTAACTCGAGACGCGCGACTGGCCGAGAGCAGCTCGTCTGCTGATACCTCAAACTGCTCGCAGGCAGCTGCCTGGATCTCGGCGATGCTGCGCCCTTGCTTGCGACCCCATCCGCGGGGATAGAGGCGGTCGATCACCTCGCTCGCGAGCGAGGAGGTAAGCGGGCGCCCCGACAGGGATGAGTAGGCCACGACGCTGATCAAGGCTCCCTCCAGGGCCCGCGCGTTCTGCGCGACGCGCTGGGCGATGACATCCAACGCGCCGCCATCGATCAGCGCGATGTTGTCGTGCTGGACTCGCTTGCGCAGGATGGTCAGTCGGGTGGCCAGGTCGGGCGGGCTGATGTCGGCCACCAGTCCGGCCTCGAAACGTTCGCGTAGGCGCTGCTCGAGGCTGCCCATATCGCGTGGCGGCCGGTCTGAGGTCACGACGAGCTGGCTGCCGTTGTCCGACAGCGCGTTGATGGTGTGAAAGAGCTCCTCCTCGGTGCGCACCTTGCGCTCGAGGAACTGGACATCGTCGACGAGCAGGACATCGAGGTGACGAAACCTAGCCTTGAACTGCTCCAGCGAATCGACGCGCATGGCACCGATGAACTCGTTCGTGAACGACTCCCCGGTCGTATAGCGAACGGCTATGCCATCCCCGTGAGCGGCGAGAAAGGCGGCTATCGAGTGCAGCAGGTGCGTCTTGCCGAGTCCGGGCGGACCGTAGAGAAACAACGGGTTGTAGGCCTGGCAGGGCATCTCGGCGACCGTCAGGGCGGCGGCATGGGCCAGCCGGTTGGAGTCTCCGATGACGAACTGCTCGAACGTCAGGCGTGGATTCAGGCTCCCGGCCGTCGACGCCTGCGCAGGGTGCTCACGGGAGGGGGGGTCGCGCTCATCCCTGGGGCGATCGGCCTCTGGGCGGGACCTGGCCCCCGAGGCGTGGGCCGAGCCCGGCTGTTCACGGGCCTCGACCAGATCGACGGTCACCTCCGGTCCGAGCACTGCGCCTACGCAGCTCTGCAGCAGACGCCCAAAGCGGTCCGCGGTCCAGCGACACGTGCGCGCCGGCGCGTCCACCAGCAGGCGCCCGCCCGTGAGCTCAACCGCCCGCAGGGGCTCGAGCCAGATGCGGTAGATGGGCTCCTCGACCGCGCCGGCCAGATTGGCCTGCACGCGCGCCCAGATGTGATCGAGCTCCGCGGACACGGCAGCTGTTGACATGCTCCTCTCGAGCTGTCGTGGACCTATATTCAGAGGGCTCCGCGAAGGAGCCCGGCCCGGCCGATGATACTGAAGCGTGCAGACTCAGATCGCGCCACCACCGGGCTCCTGGGCGCATCTCGCGGGAAAAGCCGGGGCAGGGCTGCGGCTATACTGGACGGCCGGCGTTGCCCCAACGCCGCGCCCCGACCGCCGGGGCCCGACGCGCGGACTTTCCCTTGCGATGAAGCGCACCTACCAGCCCAAGAAGCGCAAGCGCGCCCGCGCGCACGGCTTTCGTACGCGCATGAGCACCCGCGCCGGGCGCCTGACCCTCAAGCGTCGCCGGACCAAGGGCCGCAGGCGCCTCACGGTCTGAGCGTGTGGCCGGGAGTCGCCGCCGCGGTGGTTCGCGCTCCCGCTCTGCCCCGCAGGCGCCGGCCGTCCCGCAAATGCCCGTGAGCGCCGGGGCCCACCGCCGCGCCCGCCTGTCTCGCAGCGCCGAGTTCGAGCGCGTCTACCGGCAGGGGCGCTCCCACTCAAACCGCCATCTTGTCCTGTACGCCTTCGCCAACCAGGCGGACGAGCGTCCGCGCCTGGGGCTTTCGGTGTCGCGCAAGGTTGGCGGCGCCGTCGAGCGCAACCGCGTCAAGCGTCTGCTGCGCGAGGCCTTTGCCCGTTTGGAGGCCGAGCTCCCCGCGCGCCCCGAGTCTCGTGTGCTTGCTGAGCGCGAGGGGTTGGCGGGAATCCAGTCGGCCCTGAGTGACCTGCTCGAGCGCGGCGGCCTGCGCGCTGCCGCGCGCCCGCCGCGGGAGCAGCGATGACCGAGCGCGGTGGCGCGCATCGGGGGGCGGGTCCGGCCTCGCGCGCCGCGCGGGTGGCGCGCTCGCTCGTGCTGGCGCCGATCCTGGTCTATCAGCGCTTGGTCTCACCCGCACTGCCGCGCCGCTGTCGCTATGAGCCTACGTGCTCGCGCTACGCGGCCCAGGCGATCGGTCGGTACGGCATAATCAGGGGGCTGGTGCTGGCGGGCTGGCGTCTGCTGCGATGCAACCCGTGGAGTCTGGGCGGGTACGACCCAGTTGAGGCCCAGCGCGTGTTCGGGGTCGGCCACGCCGCCGTGTCGGCGGAGCCTCCCACGGCAGAACCGCCCAGCGCTGGACCAGGACCCGCCCGCTCGAGCCCGATCTCCCCGCCATGTTGACCCTCGCCAACATCATTCAGGATGCGTTCGGGCCGCTGATCAAGCTGTTCGAGTCCATTCTCGTGTTTCTGCACGGCGCCCTGGGTGGCAGCTGGGGCGTGGCCATCATCGCCCTCACCGTGCTCGTGCGCGCCGCCCTGGTGCCCCTGACCCTGAGCCAGTTTCGCTCGATGCAGTCCATGCAGAAGCTCGCTCCGCAGATCAAAGGTCTGCAGGCCAAGTACAAGGAGGACAAGCAGCGCCTCAACGAGGAGATGATGAAGCTCTACCGGGAGAACAAGGTCAACCCCTTCGCCTCCTGTCTGCCGCTGGTGCTGCAGCTGCCGGTCTTCGTGTCCCTGTTCTACATGCTGCGTACCAACCTCAAGCTCGATATCTGCGGCCCAGAGTTGCTGCGCCACTTCGGGGTGGCGCACGCCAGCCAGGTCCCGTCGAAGACGCTGCAGAACATCAGCTGCGGAGACCCCGGGGTGGGCGCCCACCACGCGGCCAAGTTCCTGTTCATCCCCGACATCACCCATCAGACCTCGGGCGCCGTGCTCGTCGTCCTGCTCGTTCTCTACGTGGGCTCCCAGCTCGGTTCCAGCGTGCTGATGTCGGCGAGCGCCGATCCCAACCAGCGGCGCCTGATGATGGTGCTCCCCCTGCTGTTCGTGGTCTTCATCTTCCGCTTCCCGGGTGGGCTGTTGGTCTACTGGATCACCACCAACCTGTGGACGATCGGCCAGCAGTACCTCGTGCGCCGCCGCGTCGGGCCGCCGCCGGCCCGCGGGACCGAGGACCCGCCCGAGACGCCACCCGCCGCGACGGAGGGCGGCGCCAATGGGTTCAGGCTGGGCCGTCGAGCTGAGCCCGCGCTGGCGGGGGTCGGTGCCGGCTCTGGTCGCGCGACCCCGCCACCTCCCCCGCGCAAGAAGAAGAAGCGCTCCGGCCGACGCAGATGAGCGTCGGCGGGGAGCAGGGCCCGCCGGAGATACTCCGGGAGCTGCTCGAGGAGGTGGTGGACGGCCTGGGTCTCGAGGCGACCGTCGAGGTGACGGAGGGCCCGGGTCGTCTGGAGGGTGTGGTCCTGGGCGACGACCTCGGCCTGTTGATCGGGCGTCGCGGCCAGACGATCGACGCGATCCAGCATCTGGCCCAGCGCATCGTGTTTCATGGGGGAACCCCCCAAACCCGGGTGCTCATCGACGCCGACGGCTACCGGGCTCGGCGCGAGGCCGAGCTCTGCCAGCAGGCCGACGAAGCCGCGGAGCGGGCGGTAGCCGACGGGGGGGCCGTCGCGCTGGGCGCCATGACCTCCGCCGAACGGCGAACCGTCCACGAGCACCTGCGCGACCGCGGCGACGTGGAGACCCACAGTGAGGGGGACGAGCCCGATCGCCACCTTGTCGTGGAGCCTGCCGGCTGACGGCGCGCTTCTGGGCGCTCGCGGGGCCTGGGCGCGTCGCGCGTCTGGCGCGCGCTCGGAAGGGTCCCCACGGAGCCGCCCACCCGTTTCACGTTTTACACGACGGTGAAACAGTATCCCGGTGGTGGTGGAGCTCAATCGGTTCGAGCGCGGCGTCCTGGTGGGCATCCTCGTCGGCGAAGGCTCGTTTGGGGGCGACGGCAAGCAGCCGCAGATAACGCTGCGCATGCACACACGCCACCGCGCGCTGTTCGAATGGCTGGTGCAGCGCTTTCCCCGCACGCGCCTGTACGGGCCCTACGGCCACGGCGGGCGCAGCTACCTGCAGTGGATGGCCCGCGGCGAGGCGCTGGTCGAAGACGTGCTGCCGGTACTAGAAGGCGACCTCGACGCGAACCTCGACGCCTACGCGACGGGTCGCCTGCACCAGATGACGGCGGACTATGCCGATTACATCGCGCGGGTACGCGCGCGGGGCCGGTGACTGTGTCCGACCCGTTGGGGGTGTCCGACCCGCTGGGCGAGGTCGTCATCCGCTTTGGTCTGGGCCCGGCCCAGCGAACGCAGCTGGAGCGGGTCCTGGCCGTGCTGGCCCGCGACCCCCTGGCGCCCACCACCGTGACCGATCCCGAGCGGGCACTGGAGGCGCACGTCGCCGACTCCCTGGTCGCCCTCGAGCTGCCGGGCGTCGACCGGGCGCTGCGCGTGGCGGACATCGGCTCGGGCGCGGGCTTCCCCGGCCTGGTCCTGGGCATCGCCCTGCCCGACGCGCACGTCTCCCTGGTCGAGAGTCAGGGGCGCAAGTGCGACTTCCTGGCACGGCTCGTGGCCGCCGCCGCGATAGCCAACGCCGCGGTCGTGTGTCGGCGGGCGGAGGACTGGCCGCAGGGCCGGGGGGCTCACGACCTCGTTACCGCACGCGCCGTCGGCCCGGCGGCCGTGGTCCTCGAGTACGCGGCACCGCTGCTGCGCGCGGGGGGGATGTTGGTCGACTGGCGCGGGCGCCGCGATGCGGGCCGCGAGCGCTCGGCTCGCGCCGTGGCCGCGAGGCTGGGTCTCGAGGCGCGCGAGACGCGCCACGTGCAGCCCTTCCCGAGCGCCGAGCACCATCACCTACATCTGTACGTGAAGGTCGGGGATACCCCCGCCGATCTGCCTCGCCGCCCCGGAATGGCGCGCAAGCGACCCCTGCGGGCCTGAACGGCACCGGCCCCCGAGGATTCGTTCGGGACCGAACGTTCGCCGCCCGCCCGACCCCCTGACCGCGCGCCCCGCTAGCGTGGACCACTCGTGGCCATTGTCTACGCGATCGCCAACCAGAAGGGCGGGGTCGGCAAGACCACCACCGCGGTCAACGTGGGCGCCTGTATCGCCGAGGCGGGCTACGCCACGCTGCTGGTCGACGTCGATCCGCAGGCCAACGCGACGGTCGGCCTGGGCCTGGCCCGCGACTCGTCCCCCGGCCTCTACGAGGTGCTCAGCGGACGGGCGAGCGCTTCCGAGGCGCTGCACCCCACGGCCATCGGCCAGCTCAGCCTGCTGCCGGCCGGCGCGGACCTGGCCGCCGCGAACGTCGAACTGCCTCGCGCCGAGGGGTCGGAGGGGCGCCTGCGTGGAGCGCTCAGCGGCGTCCGCGACGACTTCGCCTACGTCCTGCTCGACTGTCCGCCCTCCCTGGGCCCGCTCACGGTGAACGCGCTGGTGGCCGCGGACTCGGTGATCATCCCCGTGCAGACCGAGTACTTCGCCCTGGAGGGGCTCGCCGGCCTGCTCGACACCCTGGGTCTGGTCAGGCGCGAGCTGAACCCGCGCCTGACCGTCGCGGGCATGCTCCTGACCATGCACGACGCTCGAACCAGGCTTGGCCGCGACGTTGAGCGCGAGGTGCGCGAGCACTTCCCCGATCTCGTCTTCAACACCGTGATTCCGCGCAATGTGCGCGTCGGCGAGGCGCCCAGCTTCGGTCTGCCGGTCACCCACCACGACCCCCACAGCGCCGGCGCGGCGGCCTACTTCGAGCTGGCCCGAGAGGTGGCGGCCCGTGGCTGAGACACGCAGGGGCATGGGCCGCGGCCTGGCCGCCATCCTCGCGGTCAGCGGCGACGCGGCGGATGGCGTGGAGCTGCGCGAGCTGCCCGTGGACCGCATCGTGGCCAATCCCCACCAGCCGCGGCGTCACTTCGACGAGGCGGCGCTGGGCGACCTGGCCGAGTCGGTGCGCGAGCGCGGGGTGCTGCAGCCCGTCCTCGTCCGTCCCCGACCGGACGGCAGATACGAGCTGATCGCCGGCGAGCGGCGCTGGCGAGCGGCGGCACTGGCCGAGCTCGACACCGTTCCCGCGCTGGTTCGCGAGCGCGACGACGCCGCGTCGCTGGAGCTCGCCCTGATCGAGAACATGGCCAGAGAGGACCTGACCCCGGTGGAGGAGGCGCGAGCCTGTGCCGGCCTGGTGGAGGAGCTCGGGCTCACGCGCGAGGAGGTCGGCCGGCGCGTGGGCCGCAGCCGCGTGGCGGTTTCCAACCTGTTGCGCCTGCTCGACCTGCCCGACGAGACCCTCACGACGCTCGATCGCGGCGAGCTCAGCGAGGGCCACGGCCGTGCGCTGCTGCTGGCCGAGGACCACTCCTCCCGACGCCGACTGGGTCGCCTGGCCGCGCGCGAGGGCTGGTCGGTTCGCGTCCTGGAGGATCGAGCACGGGCCACGAACGTACGGGGGGCCGCCGCCGCGAGGTCCACCTCCGCCCCGGCCACCGAGCCCGATCGCGAGTCCACCGAGTCCACCGTGGCCGAGGCGCTGGGCGAGGCGCTGGGCTGTGAGGTGCGCGTGCGCGCCGGTCGCGGCCGCCAGGTGCGGGTTGAGGTGTGGTTCGCCTCCCCCCAGGAGGCGCTCGAGCTGGCCCGGCGCCTGAAGTCCACGCCGGGCGCCTGAAGTCCACGCCGGGCGCCTGAAGTCCACGTAACCCGAACGGGTGTCCCCCTGTCCCAGACCCCAAGGACGGCCGCAGCCGCGCCGTGATCATCCCTAACGAGGAGCTCACCCCATGGCAGAACCGATACCAGCGGGCAGCGACGTGTCCGCCGGCACCTACCGCTGCACGGAGTGCGCCTACGAGCTGCAGGTCCAATCCACCCAACACCTGCCGCCCTGTCCCAAGTGCCAGAACGGCCGCTGGCACTCCCAGAGCGGAGGCGACAGCGCGCAAGATCCCTATCCGGGCGGGTAGCGCCTCGGCCGCCGAGACGATGGCCCGAGACTCCTTCAGCCCCTGCAGGGCGCCACTGAACGCCTGGGGGAGGTGACCGGGCGCCCGTCGCGCTCCTGACCCGCCACGCGTCCCCAACGGGGATATGCTCGGACCCGATCCGATGGGGCCCCGCTACGACCGGCTCGAGCTCGCAGCGATCTTCGGCGGCGGGTCCGTGGGGGCGGTTGCCCGCGGTCTGCTGAGCGAGGCGATAGTGGCCAAGGGTGCCCAGTGGCCCTGGGCCACCTTCATCGTGAACCTGGCGGGTGCCGCGTTGCTGGGTTACTGCGTCACGCGGCTACAGGAGCGTCTGCCGCCTTCGACCTACCGGCGTCCGCTGCTGGCCACCGGCTTCTGCGGCGCGCTCACCACGTTTTCCACCATGCAGCTCGAGCTGCTGCGCATGCTTGACGGTGGCGACTACCGACTGGCCGCGACCTACGCGGTGGCCAGCGTCGCCGGTGGGTACTTCGTCATCTTCACGGCGCTGCGCCTCACGCGTCGGGTCAGGATCGCAGGGTGAGCCAGGTCGCGCTCTGGTGCGCGGTGGGCGCCGTCGGCGGGCTCGGCGCCATCCTGCGTTTCACCATCGACGGGCAGATCTGCCGGCACGTCGGCGGCAGGTTTCCGCTCGGCACGCTGGGCGTCAACCTCAGCGGCGCTGCGCTGCTTGGCGGCGTGGCCGGTGCGGGCCTGGGCAGCCGCGCGCTGCTCGTGTTGGGCACCGGCCTGCTGGGCTCCTACACCACCTTCTCCACCTGGATGCTGGAGACGCACGGTCAGGTCGAGGGCGGCGGCCTCGCCGCCGGGACCATCAACGTCGTTGGGAGCCTGCTCCTGGGACTCGCCGTCGCGGCCTTGGCCCGGCTGATCGCTCACACGCTGTGAACCGCGACTGCCTGAAGCTGACCACCTACCTCGGTGAGCGCGACCGGACCGACGGCGCCCTTCTGGCGGACGCGCTGATGGACGTCTATGAACGTCGCGGCATCCAGACCAGCGTGCTCCTGCGCGGCACCGAAGGGTTCGGCCTCTCCCACCGGCTGCAGACCCAGCGCCTCCTGTCCCTATCGGAGGACCTGCCCCTGATCTCGGTGGCGGTGGACGAGCGCGAACGCATTCTGGCCACCGTTGACGAAGTGGTGTCCATCAGCGGTAGCGGGCTGGTGACCCTCGAGCGCGTGCGGATGCTCTCCGACGGGACGGCGGCGACCAGCCTGGCCGAGAACCCTGACGACGCGATCAAGCTGACGATCTACTGCGCCCGGCGCGACCGCATCCAGGGGCGCGCGGCTCATGTGGCCATCGTGGAGATGCTCCATCGCGAGGGCATGGCGGGCGCCACCGTCCTGCTGGGTGTGGACGGCACGGTGGGAGGCTCCCGCCAGCGAGCCAGGTTCTTCGCCCGCAACGCCGCCGTCCCAGTGATGATCATCAGCGTGGGCGACGGTTCACAGGCCGCCCGCATGCTGCCTTGGCTTCAGGGGGCCCTGGCCGAAACGCGCATCACCCTGGAGCGCGTGCGTCTATGCAAGCGAGATGGCCGGCGGCTGGCCGCACCTCCAAGCCTGCCGGAGGCCGACCGGCACGGGCGCCGAATGTGGCAGAAATTGATGATCTACGCCTCCGAGCAGGTCACGCACGAGGGAAACCCGCTCTACGTCTCGCTCACTCGTCGCCTGCGCGAGCAGGGCGCCGCCGGCGCCACGAGCCTGCGCGGCATGTGGGGCTACCACGGCGACCACAGGCCCCACGGAGACGCGTTCTGGTCGGCGCGCCGACGAGTCCCGGTGGTGACCGCCGTGGTCGATACGCCGGAGCGGGTCCGGCGCTGGTACGCAGTGGTGGATGAGCTGACCCAGGAGGCAGGGTTGGTCACCAGCGAGACGGTGCCCGCATTCCGCGCGGCGACCGCGGGTGCGACGGAGGGGGACCTGCGCTTGGCACAGGAGCCGTGGTGAAGGGGCGAACCTGACGGGTCGCGCATCCTAGGCTCATGCCCAGACTGGTTGGGAGGGCCGCGGCGGTCAGATCCCCCCTGGACGCCGTGACCGCCAGAGCACGACGTGCGTGGCCCGGGCCCAACGGGTCCCCGGGCTGGGACCCGCCCGAGCCCAGGCCAGGACATTTCGGGCGCAGGTCGAAGTGCGAAGCCGTGCTGCCCCCATCGGTCACGGTGCCGCTGCGCACGACCCTTATCGTCGCCGCGGTCGGCCTGACGCTCTACGTGGCCTACCTGTTGCGCACGCCGCTGGGCTGGCTGCTGATCTCCACGTTCATCGCGCTGGCGCTGTCGCGGCCGGTGCGCTTTCTCAGCCGCCGCATGCGGCGCGGGGTCGCGATCACGATCGTCTACATCGGCCTGCTGCTCGTGCCGTTTGGGCTCGGGGCGCTGACCATCCCGCCGGTCCTCACCCAGGTGGAGCACTTCACGCAGAACGCGCCGCGCTACGCCACCGACGTGCGCGCCTACATCCAGAAGAACCGCACGCTGCGCCAGCTGCAGTCAAAGTACGACCTCGGCGGCCAGCTGCAGAAGAAGGCAGCGGAGCTGTCGGGAAGGGTGGGCACTGCAGCATCGGTGCTCGGCAACATCGGTCTCGGCGTCATCAACTCGCTCTTCGCGCTCGGCACGATCCTGATCCTGACGGCCTTTATGCTCGGCGGCGGCCCGCGGTGGCGAGAACAGCTGCTGGGCCGGTTGCGGGCAGATCGGGCGGACTCAATGCGCCGCGTCACCGACAAGGTCGCCGCCGCCGTCGGCAACTACGTCGGCGGCGCGCTTGCCCAGGCACTCATCGCGGGCGTCACCAGTTTCATCGTGATGCTGATCATCGGGATCCCATTCCGGGGACCCCTCGCGGTGCTCATCGCCCTCTTCGATCTCATCCCACTGGTCGGCGCGACGATCGCAGAGATCCTGGTCGGGCTCGTCACGCTGTCGGTCGCCTTTCCGACGGCGACGATCATCTGGACGGTCTGGTCGATCGTCTATCAGCAGGTCGAGAACGTGGTCATCCAGCCGCGCATCCAGTCCCGGGCGGTCGACGTGCAGCCGTTTGTCGTGCTCGTCGCCGTGCTGTTCGGAGCCACCCTGATCGGGGTGATCGGGGCGCTCGTCGCGGTACCCGTCGCCGCATCCGCGCAGATCGTGATCCGAGAGATCGTGCGCCACCGCGAGGACTCTCTGATGAAGGGCGCCGTCGAAGCACCGCAGCCAGATCCGGCCTGAAGCTGCATGCCCTATGCGGTGAGCGAGATGCCCCGGCGAGGTACGGGCGAGGATTGCATGATCGCGCTGGTCGTCTGTCCGTAGGCGGCGAAGCGGTCGATGATCCTCTCCAGGTGTTCGACGTCGCGAACCCACGTGGTTGGTGTCGCGCTGCACCGGGAACCCCGCCGGATGTCGGCGGTAAGCGCTACCGACGATGGCGATATCCACCCGGCGGACGCCCGAGCGCACAGCGACCGGTACGGCGACTCTGACGACCTCACGAACCCGGGAGCTGCTACGTCAGACCCAGGATGAACCCCAGGACACACGGCCGGTCAGCCCAAGCGTGGCAGCTGCAGTTCGTGGTCCTGGCGGCGATATGGGGCTCGAGCTTCCTCTTCATAAAGGTTGCCGTCGGCGACCTTGCGCCCATCGAGGTCGCACTCAGTCGGGTCGCGATCGGCGCGCTGGTACTCGGCATCGCCCTGGCCGTCCGTCGCACCGCACTACCGCGGGATCCTCGTCTTTGGGCGCACCTCGCGGTCGCGGCGCTGCTCTTCAATGCTCTCCCCTTCACGTTGTTTGCCTACGGCGAGACCCACGTGTCCTCGGTCGTGGCCGGCATCTGGAACGCGACGACCCCACTGCTCACCCTGGTGTTCGCGCTCGCTGTCCTGCCCGAGGACCGCCCCACTGGGCGTCGCGTGGTGGGCCTGCTGGTTGGCTTTGCCGGGGTGCTGATCGTCCTCGGTCCGTGGCGCGGGCTCGGTGGCAGCCAGCTCACCGCCCAGTTGCTGTGTCTGGCGGCCGCCGGTTGCTACGGCCTGGGCTTTCCCTACACCCGCCGCTATCTGGCCGGCCGGCCTGAGTCGGGCATCGCCCTGTCCGCGGGGCAACTGCTGTGCGCGACCGGCCAACTCGCACTGGCCACGATTCTCATCGGAACAGTGCCCCACCAGGTGTCTGGCGCCACCGTCGCGAGCGTGCTCACCCTGGGCGCTCTGGGTACCGGGGTGGCCTACATCCTCAACTACGCCGTCATTCGCCGGGCCGGAGCCACCACCGCCGCGACCGTGACCTACCTCATGCCCGTGTTCTCAACGGCGCTGGGCGTCGTCGCCCTGGGCGAGGGCGTCACGTGGAACCAGCCGGCCGGCGGCGCCATCGTGTTACTGGGCGTGGGCGTCTCTCAGGGCCTCGCGGCCCACCGCCGCCGCCAGGCCACGCAGGCCAGGCCAAGCATCGCCGACTGACAGAAGCCTCGCGCCGGACTCCCGGACCTCATCCGGGCACTCGCGCGCGTAGGAGCAGGAACACCATGGCCACGAGCAGGGCGGGGGCAAGAGTGAGGCTCGGAATCACGTCTCCGTGACCGATTCCCGACGCGCCGATCGAAACGATCATGGTCACGGCGAGCATCACCGCGGCCGGGACGACCAGCAGGCGCAGGACCAGGAGGGCTCCCCCAACGGTCTCCAGCACGCCGGCGAAGATCTCCAGAGCGGAGGGCCAGGGCAGCCCAAACGCGCGGAAGGCCCGCAGCTCCCAGGCATGGAAGGCGAACTTCACCAGGCCCGCGAAGATAAAGATGACTCCGGTACACACGGCCACCCTGGCCGCGGTCTGATCCCGGCCTACCACGGCGTCGGACTCGGCGAACATCGCGTGCATCATGCCAGCGGTCCCAGCCCGCCACGGTTGCTCTGTGCCCACTACCTCGCGCCCTGACCTTCACGGTGATGGATCGCAGGGCCGGTCGTAGTAGGAGTGTGAGCACCGTGACGAGCACCGCGGGTTCGGCCCGCTCCAGCTCGGCCGCCCGCTTTGAGGCCCTGTACCGAGCCCACGCGACGGATATCTACGCATACGTCGCCTCATTGCTCGGCGACCGGCCCTCCGCCGAGGATGTCACCGCCCTGGCCTTCGAGCGCGCCTACCGCCGCCGGCGTCTTTTCAGCCCGCGCAGAGGCACCGAGCGCGCCTGGCTGTTCGGGATCGCGCGCAACGCCGCCCTGGACGAGCTGCGCCGACGCCGACGCCACCCTCAGGCACCCGGTGGAGTCGATCTCCCGGAGGCGGCCCACGCGCAGGAGAGCGGCCCCGATCAGCTGGCCGAGCTGGCGTTCCGGCGCGGACAGGTGCGGGCCGCGCTCGGCAAGCTGCGCCCGCGCGAGCGGGAGATCGTGCTGCTCAAGTTCCACGGCGGCCTCTCCACGGCCGAGCTGGCGCGGGCGCTCGGGACCAGCCAGGGCACTGCGGCCACGCGCCTGTACCGCGCCGTGAAACGACTGAGGGAGATCTGCGATGAGGCGAGCTGACCCACCCGCCGACATGACCGCCGAGCTGCGCGCCCTCGAGGACGTCCTCACGAACCGGCCCGTCCCCCCCGCGAGCGACGATCTCGCGGAGATCGTCGCGATCGTTCGTGACGATGCCCCTGAGATGAGCGCTGCCTTCCAGGCGCGGCTCGAGCGCCGGGTGAGCGAGCGTTTCCGCAGTCCGCGCGAGCGGCGCCTGCGGGTGCGCCCGGCCGTCGGCGGGGTGGCAGCGATCGTCGCTGCCACCATCGTGGCGGTGGTCCTCGGCACCTCCGGCGGATCCGGTTCGTCTTCATCCTCATCGCGTACCTCCGAGTCGAGCGCACCCCCGTCCGGCACTGCCTCCTCCGCGCTCCCCTCGGTGGCGGGCTCCCAGCGCCAGGTGCAGCGCACCGCCTCGCTCTCCCTTTTCACCACCCCGGAGCGCGTGCAGGACGTGGCCGGTGGGGTGACACGGGTGACCGCACAGTTCGGCGGAATCGTCGAGTCATCCAACGTCTCCGTTCAAGATGCGGGGCAGACCCCCGGGACTCGCGGGAGCGCCACCTTTTCGCTGTCTCTCCCCTCCTCGCGGCTAGAGCCCGCGCTGTCTGCGCTCTCCGGTCTCGGCCAGGTGCGTGCGCGCAGCGAGAGCAGCGACGACATCACCGGCCCCTATGACGCCGCGCGCGACCACCTGGCCCAGGACCGTGGCGCCCGCAGATCCCTGCTCGGCCAGCTGGCCCGCGCCACCACGCCCGGAGCGCTCGACAGCCTGCGCCAACGTCTGCGCGACCTCTCCGCACAGATCTCCGGGGACGCCAACGCCCTGGCCGCCCTGCGCCGGCAGGCGGGCATGTCCCTGGTGACCGTCACCCTGGACTCCGGCCAGTCCGGCTCCGCCGCCGGCTTCACCCTCTCTCAGGCCTGGCATGACGCGGTTCACGTGCTCGTCGTGGCGGCGGGGATCACCTTGCTCGGCCTGGCCGCGCTGATCCCCCTGCTCGTGCTGGGCGGCACGATCGCCGTCGGCCTCCCGGCCTACCGCCGCCTCCGCGAGCGCGGCCTGGACCGCCCGTAGCGGCGGACAGCGGGACCGACCACCGATGGGTCCATGCTGTCGGCGCAGGGCGCCCGCCACCGGGTCACGCCGCGCACGACACCCGGGAGGCAGGCTCCCCGCGCCCAGGCCGATCAGGACGCCTCGACGGTCTCGCCGACCTCGACGCCGCCTCCATGCTGCAACCCGGGGCAGCGCTCGGCCACGGCAACCGCCGCCTCCATGTCGTCGGCCGTGATGACGACGTAACCGGTCAAGACGGTGCCACCACCGGTCGCCTCGCCCCCGAGCGCGCTCACCTGGCCCACCCGGTGGCCGAAGTCGATGACGCGGTCGCCGATGGCCTGAAACCACTGGCCCCAGGCCGCCTCCTGGTCGGGGTCAGAGGTGCGGTCGTTCTGGCCGCGGAAGGACAGGACGTATGTGGACATGGATCGCTCCTGACGTGTGGCCGGCGGTTGCCGGCTGTACCCTGACGACGTTTGGACTCGAGCGCAGATCGACAAATGCGGGGAAACATTTCTTGGCCGCGGCGGGTCTGAGCTGTCGTGGCTGAGCGGGGAGCGGCGACGGCGCCCGAGGCGATCCGCGCTGTCGTGTGCGGGGAGGTACAGGGCGTCGGGTTTCGCGAGGCGGCCGTCAGGCGTGCCCACGCGCTGGATGTGACGGGCTGGGTGCGCAACGGCGAGGACGGCACCGTTCGGATTCACGCCGAGGGGTCCCGGCGGGCCCTCGAAGAGCTCGTGGCGTTTTTGAAAGCCGGTCCGCCCTTCGCACGAGTGGCCGGGGTCAACGTCGACCAGATCGCGGTCGAGGGCCACGAGCAGTTCGCGACTCGCGGTGTGAGCGCCGGCGTGTTCGTCGTCCAAGAGCACGCCGCGACCGCGCACCACTTCGACCTGCGCCTGGAAGTAGACGGGGTCATGCGCTCGTGGGCGATCCCGAAGGGTCCTTCACTTGACCCGGCGGTCAAGCGCCTGGCCGTGCAGGTCGCCGACCACGCCAAGGCGCACAATACGTTCGAGGGAGCGCTGGACGGGAGCCGCGTGATCGTCTGGGATCACGGTACCTATGAGCAGGGTGGCCGCGTCGCCTGGCCGCAGGCGCTCACCCGCGGCCACGCCGTCTTGGTCCTCCGCGGCGAAAAGCTGCGCGGCGGCTTTGCCCTGCAGCGCACCCGCCCGGGCGATCAGGCGCAGTGGCTGCTGATCAAACGCCGCGACGAAAGTGCCCGCCCCGGCTCGGACATCGTCGCCGAGCACCGGCGATCGGTGCTCAGCGGTCGCACGCTCGACGAGATCGCCACGTGAACCGGCCCTCCGTATGGCGCGGAAAGAAGCACTCCGAGGCCGTCCCGACCGGGCGACCTCCCCTCATCCCGGTGGATCAGGACGTTTGCGGTCGGAGCACGATCTTGCCGTGGGTGTGGCGTTCGGCAAGCTCGGTGAACGCCTCGCGTACCTGCTCCAGCGGGTACACGCGCGCGATCGGAATCTCCAGGCTGCCATCGGCGACCAGTGCCACAAGCTCGGCGAGCACGCTCGCGCTCGCGACCTGGTGGCTGCCCTGGCCGCTGACCCCCAGACGCTGTACAGCACCAAAATCGATGATCGTGTTCACGCGACCGGGCGCGACGCCGAGCTCGATCGCCAGGTCGACGTAGCCCCCGCCGAACGTGTCGATGAACGCGTCGAGCGAGCCGTCGGTCGCGGCCCGGATGCGGTCGGCCTGACCCTCGCCGTAGGTCACCGGGACGACGTCGTGGGCGCGCAGCCAGTCGTGATTGTTCTTTCCCGCCAGACCGATCACCGTCGCGCCACTGCGGCGCGCGAGCTGCACGGCAACCGAGCCGACGCCGCCGCCGCCGCCGGAAACCACAACCGTCTCGCCGGCCCGAGGGGCGACGGTCTCAACGGACGCGTAGGCGGCCATGGGCGCGACGAACATGGAGCCGGCGACCTCCCACGAAATCGCGTCTGGCTTGGCGGTCAGCTGGTCGGCTGGGACGGCCGCCAACTCGGCGTGGCTGGCACGCTCCTCGGTCCACCCGAGCACAGCATCGCCAACCGAAAAACCGGTCGCCTCCGCCCCGACGGCTTCGACGATACCCGCGAGATCGGTGCCTTCGCCAGACGGGAAGGTCGCTGGAAAACGCTCATGGAGGAGACCCTCGCGAATGGCGATCTCACCGGTATTGATCGCCGCCGCCTTTACCCGCACGAGCACCTGTCCGGCCCCAGCGAAGGCATCGTCGACATCGCGGACCTCGAGAACGTCGGAACCCCCGTACCTGCCGAATCTCACTGCCCTCATGCGCATCCACCCTCGCGTCGGTTGGTCAGGTACGGGCCCTTCGAGTGGGCTTTAGGATTCGAGCCCGGACGGCTTGTCTTATCAGGCCACTGGCCGACCGGACGGATGACGCAGGGAATCCGCCAGGACCGCGCCAACGTCGAGCACCAGCCGGCGATGTCAGATCCAGGGTGGGGTCGATCTAGGCCACGCGGGATCTATCGGGGTCCGCCCCGCGTGGGCGGGCGACGTCTGACGCACAGGTGGTAGAGCCGTTTGGCCGTTGTGCGCCGGCCCGTCCGGGTCACTCCGAGGATCCGCACAGTCACGCGTTCCTTGGGGCGGCCACGGAGGTCTATCAGCGCGCGCATTCTGGTCAACACCCTTACGCGTCGATGGCCGATAAACACGTGGGCGCTTCGCAGGTGTTCGCCGTGGGCTCCGCGCAGATGGATGATGAAGGAGCGCCTGCTCGAGCAGCGGAATGGGTTGCTTTGCCTGGAGGGAGAGCTCAACACGGTCGCCCCATCGACCGGGCTGCCGGACTGGGCTGTCGGCGGCGACGCAGGGTTCCAGGTGACCGCCCAGTCGGCCGCCGTGCCGCGGTGGGCCGTCACATCGAAGCGAACGACGCCACCGTCGCTGCGGTGTGCCACGACGCGTCCGTCGTCCCAGGTCGTGGCGTTGGTACCCGACGTGCCGGCGGGTAGATGAACTGTGAGCCCGAGCGATCGTGAGCCGCATCCCGGGCGGCCGCGCGAAGCTCACCCTCTGGATATTGCGCCCGCGCCGCACGAGCATTGGACGGTGGTTGACGCGCACCGCAACGCGCACCACGCGGCCACCGGGGACCCCGCGGACGTGAAAGATCAGTCTCCGCGCGGGGATGCAGCTGGGCTGGGCCGGCGAGCGGCCAGCCGTGGTCGTGGCGCCCGGTAGGGCGACCCCGCGCGTCGAAGTGGCGAGCGGGGAAGTCGCCGGGTCAACCCCGAGCTTGACCCGAACGGTGTAAACGGCAACGCCACTGCCCTGGTCGACCTGCTTGGCCTGGTCGGTCGCGCCACCGAGGCCGCTGTCGGCGGTGTGCGTGGCGAAGTTGGCGCGGGCCTGGGCCGTGTATGCCTGGTCTTTGAGCTCGAGGCGATCGACTTCGACGTCATGCACAGCGAGCTGCTCGGCTACACCGAGCTGATCAACCGCCTGGGGTTGATGCGTCAGACCGAAGTGGCCGGCTCGGTGCAAGCCGAACGCATACAGCGCGCGGCAGGGGCCCCGCGGTGCCCGCAGGATATCGCCGCGCCACCGTACGGACCGGCGCCCCCAGCCGCGAGCGGATCCCTGGAGACGCTCAACGCGTTGCCCCAACCACCCGGACCGCTGGGCGCCTTGCCCAAGCCGACGCAATCGCGGGCCTGTAGCAGCCGCCGCAGGTTTCTCATCCACCTGCGCGCACCGAAGGGCTTCCGGGCTCGCTCCGCCCGACTGCGCATCGACGACCACGCACGCTCGATCCGCATTCGCCGCGTCGACCTGCGCCTCGCAGCAACCGTCGACCTGCGTGGCCTACCAAAGGAAACGACGCGAGTGCGACTGACCATCCGCGGAACTGGACGCCGAACAATCCACACGAGCCGGACCTACCGACTGTGCGTCAGAAGTCGCGGGGGGCACGCTTAGCGAAGGGCTCACCCACCGTGCGGCGCTCCAGGCGCGCCTTGCGCTCATCCGTCTTCAGCGGTCGGCCTGGGCACGCGCGCGGTGCCGCTGCAGGTCGCGCAGTTCCTTGGGTGGATCCTTCGTGAGCAGCCAAGAGCGGTCCCTGCGTCTAGACAGCAACTCCCGACGACCCAGCTCGCTCAAGGCGGCTGAGACCGTGGGCCGTTGAGCGCCGGTCAGCTCGGCGAGGTCACCGTGCGTCAGTGGCCACGGAACCACCGTCCCCTCGGGTGTGACCCTTCCGAACCGGTCGGCGAGATGCCAGAAGAGCACAAGCAGCCGCAGGTCGATGTGCTGCAGGCAGTGGATCGCGACGTTGAAGGCCAGCGTGTGGGCGCGCTCGGTCGCCCGTGCGACGATGGCGTTGATGAGCTCCGGCCAGCGCGCCGCAACAGCCACGAAGCGCTGATCCAGGAGGGCAACGCGGGTAGTCCGGATCACCCTCCAGCGCACCTCGAAGGGCATCGGGGCATGCTCCCCGAAGTGGTCCCAGGGACGCAGAAAGGCACCATCTCCGATGAGCTCCCCGCAGTGTCTCTCGGCGACCACGACACGACGAATGAGCAGGCCGTCGACTACCAGCAGACCCAGCAGCCCATCTCCGTTGAAGAGCGTTTGGGGCTGGTGTATGCCTCGCCTGATCTCGACGACCGAGGCCACGGCGTAGCGTCGCGCAGCCTCGAGGTCCCTGCCGCTGAGCGCGGACGCCAAGGACGAGTCGTACTCGAGAAGCCGGATCTTGTCGGGCGAAGTGTCGATTAGCGAGCTTCAGATGCGGCGGGCCTCGGCGAGGCCACCGGCGGCCAGCGTCGTCGCCGTCGCGGCGTTGGTCAGTGCCAGGACCCGCCTGTCGGGCCTGAGTCCGGCGAGGATAACCATGCTGGCCGCGTGGGTGGCGTCGACCGTGGCGCCGGCCAGGATCCACCCGCGGGTGTGCCGCCGTCCGGTGACGGTCGCCTCGAGCAGGTGACGAGCGCCGAGGAGACCTGCGAGCGCACGGGCCCTCCGGTCGATTCGCTGGTGGGGTAGGGCACCCAGGACCGCCTCAGGCGCTATCAGCAGGGCGGTCCCCCAGAGTATGCGTGCCCCGATCAGCAGGCGAAACGATCGCGCCCGGCCAGGGCGCAGGCGCGCATGGCGAATCGCCTCGACTACCTCGGCTCCACGGCCTTGAACTGACCGACGGCGCATTCGAGTAGCAGCGCGTGCACGAAGGCCTGGGGGAAGTTTCCGCGCAGTTGGCGCTGGCGGACGTCGAACTCCTCCGAGCACAGGCCGGGCGGCCCGCAGGCGGCCCGGTTTCGCTCAAACCAGCGTGCGGCGGTGAGGTGGTCGCCCTGCTGGGCGTGGGCGAGCGCCATCAAGAAGCCGCACAACAGGAACGCGCCCTCGGACTCCCCGAGCGGCCGCTCGTCGGGGCGGTAGCGGTAGCAGTACCCGTCCTGGGTGAGCTCCGCGTCGACCGCCCGCAGCGTGGCGATCGAGCGCGGGTCTGAGGCGGGGATCGCGCCGCGGATGGCGGGCAGCAGCAGCGCTGCGTCTGGCCGCGGGTCGCCCGGCGAGCGCTGCCAGCGCCCGGAGGGGTGAAGCGCGTGCGCCGCGGTATCGGAGACGAGCCGGTCGGCGAGGGACACCCAGCGGGCGGCCTGCTCACCGCCGGGGCCGTGCCGGGCGATCTGGCGTAGGCCGGCGGCGCAGATCAGCCGGCTGTGGGTCCAGGCGTCAGGGTCGATCTCCCAGATGCCCGCGTCCGGCTCCTGCCAGCGCTGCTCGATTGCGTCGACGGCCGCCTCGGCGGCCCGCCAGCCGTCCGCGTCGAGGTGGTCCAGGCCGGCTGCGGCGGCGAACAGCAGCAGCGCCTCGCCGAACGCGTCGAGCTGGAACTGCCGGTTGACCCAGTTGCCCACGGTGTCCGTACCGCCCGGGTAGCCGGGCAGGTCCAGCTGACGCTGGTCGGGCACCCTGCCGCCGCGGGTCGTGTAGGCAGGGGTGAGGTTGGGCCCGTCGGCCAGCAGGCGCTCGGCCACAAAGCGCACGGCGTCGTCCATCAGCGGGTGCGCGCCGGCCTTGGCGACCGCCTGGCCGGTGTAGCACTGGTCTCTGATCCACACGTAGCGGTAGTCGTAGTTGCGGCCCTGGCGGGCGCGCTCGGGCAGCGAGGTGGTCGCCGCCGCGACCATTCCGCCGCCGGCGCTGGTCAGTCCCGACAGCACCGCGTAGGCGTGGCGCGCGTCGCGCAGGGCGACCGTGTGCTCGAGGGCTGGCACCCGATCGCGCCACTCCGCTTCGACGCCCTGCCAGGCCCACGCGGGGTCCGGCGGTTCTTCGTCGCAGCCGGGGCTGGCCAGGACCAGGACGAAGTCGTGGTGGGCGCCTTCCTCGAGCGTCAAGGAGAGGGTCAGGGCCCTACCGCGGTGCCCGTCGGGCTGCGGGCCGGCGTCCTGACCTCCGATCCAGCACACACGAGCGTCGTCGAGCTCACCGGTCCACGCGCCGTCGCCGCGCTGAGAAAGCTTGTGCAGCGCACTGTGCCCGTAGTCGCCTCGAGGGTTGAGCACGACGTCGACGCGGGCCGTGCCCTTGACCGCGATGACGCGGCGCAGGATCACCGCCCGGTCGGGGTGGCTGGGCAGCGCGAGCGCTTCGCGGCACTCCACCGTCGCGTCGCCGGTCACCCAGCGGCTGCGCCAGATCAGACTCCCGGGTTCGTAGTAGCCGCCCCACACCGACCGCCCCTGCGGGGTGACCGCGTAGGCGCCTGCGCCACCGATCAGCGACGAGAAGACCGCGCCTGAGTCCCAGCGCGGAAAGCACATCCACACGAAGTCGCCGCGCGGCCCCACCAGGACGCCGCGCTCGCCGTCCGCCAGCAGGGCGTACTCGCGCAGGACGTGTGGCATCTCCACCTCCAGCGCCGTCTCGCCCGGGCGCGCGGTGCTCATCGAGCGCGTTTCGCCACCCCGGCCGCTCCCGCCGCCGCAACCCCCGCCAGCGCGCCGGCGACCACCGCGCGGTGCGTGGCCGCCCACAGCTGCGGGCTGCGGGTCTTGGCCTGATCATCGAAGATGCCGTGCGTGGCCGCCTTGGCGGGCACCGGCTCGAACAGGTTGTCGGGACGGTCGGCGCTGACCGGCATGTCGCTGATCTGCTGGCCGTCAAAGCCCGTCCTGGCCAGGTACCAGTCGGCGAAGCTGGGCGCCAGTTTGTTGCCCAGGATCGCCTGCACGGCGCTGTAGCCGACCCACAGCTCGCGGCGGCGGTGATGGGCCGCCCAGTAGACCGCTTCGGCCGGGATCTCGGGCTGGTAGATCGGCGGCACGGGCATCGGATGCTTGGGCAGCTTCGATCGACACCAGTTGAACTGGGTGCTGTTGACCCCCGGCAGCTGCACCATGGTGATCTGCACCCTGCTCTTGTCGTGCAGAAGCTCGGTGCGGATCGAGTCGGTGAACCCGCGGATCCCGAACTTCGCGCCGCAGTAGGCGGCCTGCAACGGGATGGCCCGGTAGGCGAGCGCCGATCCGACCTGCACGATCTTCCCGCGGTCGCGAGCGGTCATCCGTTTCAGCGCGGCCATGGTCCCGTACACCGCGCCGAGATAGGTGACCTCGGTGGCGCGCCTGAATTCCTCGGGCTCGGTGTCGGCGAAGCGCGCGAACACGGTCGCCATCGCGTCGTTGACCCACACGTCGATGTCCCCGAAGTGCTCCTCGACCCTCTGCGCTGCCGCCTCGACCTGATGGTGATCGGACACGTCGGTGGGGACGGCCAGCGCCTGCCCACCGAAGGACTGGACCTCGCGCGCCGCGCCGTCCAGGCCCTCCTGACCGCGCGCCAGCAGCCCGACGTGTGCCCCGCGCTTGGCGAACGCGTGCGCGATCGCCCGCCCCACTCCGCCCGAGGACCCCGTGACCACGACGACTTCCGACCCTTTCTTCGCGCTCATCACCTGCTCCTTTTGTGGGGCTCTAGACGCAATCGAGTCTCGAGGGCGTCAGCCGGCGCTTGCGCTGGTGAGGCGCTCGGCGAGGCGGGAAGCCAGCGCCATGATGGTCAGCGCGGGGTTGGCGCTGCCCTGGGTGGGGCAGACGCTGCCGTCGGCGACGAAGAGGTTGGGGACCGCCCACACGCGGTGGTCGGCGTTGACGACGCTGTGCTCAGGGCTTCGGCCCATCCGGGCCCCGCCCACGAGGTGGGCGTAGCGGTGGATGGTGAGGATGTCCTGTGCTCCCGCGGCGTGCAGGATGCCCTTGATCACCTCGGTGGAGTAGTCCATGTTGGCCTTGTCGTTCTCCGAGTGGCTGTAGTCAAAGCGGGCCACGGGCATTCCGTAGGGGTCCGTGTCCCGGTCGAGCGTGACGCGATTCTCAGGGTGGGGCAGTAGCTCGTTGAGTACGCCGATCGTCGTCCAGTGGTTGTAATCGCGCATGTACTCGCGCATCGCCCCACCCCAGTGGCCGTCGGCGAGCACATGCTCGGCCCAGCCGATGGGCTGCGGTGAGACGGTCTGGATCGAGAAGCCGCGCGCGAAGCCGCGCGACTCGTCGGTCTCGTAGAACTGCTCGGAGGACACCTCCGGTGGCGGCGCCTTGTACATACGCAGCTCGTCGGGAAAGCGACCGGCGGTCTGCGACGCGCCCTGGACCATCACGTAGCGCCCCACCTGATCGTGGTCGTTGCCCAGTCCTCTGGGAAAGCGCTTGGACGCTGAGTTCAGCAGCAGCCGCGGCGTCTCGATCGAATAACCGGCGACCGCCACCGCCTTGGCGCGCTGGTGGCGCTGGGCGTCCTCGCCCTCGCGAACGTAGGTGACCCCGGTGGCACGTCCGCCGGCCTGGTCGATCTCCACGCTCACCGCCATGCTGCCGGCGCGGACCTCGACGCCGTGGGCGATCGCGTCGGGCAGATGAGTGACGTAGGGGCTGGCCTTCGCGTTGACCTTGCAGCCCTGGAGGCAGAAGCCGCGGTAGATGCAGTGCGGGCGGTTGCCGAAGGTGCCGTTGACGATGCCCACGGGACCGACGCGCATCTCGATACCCTGCTCGATCGCTCCCCGCCAAAGTACGTCGGCGGCGGCGCCGATCGGATGCGGGGAGAAGGGGTAGCTGTGGGGATCGCCCCACGGCCAGTCCTGTCCGGCCACCGGCAGCTCCCGCTCGACCTCTTCGTAGTGCGCTTTGAGCTGCGCGTAGGAGATCGGCCAGTCCGCGCCCACCCCGTCAAGGGTGTGCGTACGGAAGTCCGAGGGATGAAACCGAGGGGTGTAGCCGGCGTAGTGGACCATCGAGCCGCCCACCCCGCGCCCGGAGTTGTTCTTGCCCATCTCGATCGGATCGTCGCCACCGATCACGCGCTCCTGGGTCCAGTACAGCTGGTGCGAGCCGGCCTCATCGGACACCCAGTCCTCGTCGGGGTGCCAGAACGGCCCGGCCTCGATGATCACTATCCGCCACCCGCGGCGGGCCAGGCGCTGGGCGAGCACCGACCCGCCGGCGCCCGCCCCGACGATGCACAGGTCGACCTCGTCGGCGTCCTCGTAGCGGGCCATGGTGTCCTGCCCGGGCATGTCGCGACGGTGCACTTCGAGCAGGTAGCGGGAGTCGTTGCCCTGTGGGCCGACGGCCCCTTTGAGCAGACCCCTGAGCCGATCCTTCACGAGCGCTGGTTCCCGGTGGCCCGGACGGGGTCCTCCGACGTCGCACCCGCACGCTCGTGGGGCTCGCGCACGCCCGTCGGTCCCAGGCGCATGTAGCCCTGCGGGTAGGCCGGGCCGCCATAGCCGATCTCGTTCCACGCCCATGGGTGCGAGTAGAAAGCCGCCAGGACGGCGCGCATGCATACCGACCAGGCCCGCGACACGTCGAGTTCCTCCCAGGCACCGCCGCTCAACGAGCCGGCGGCCAGCGCGCTCACGATCGCCTCCTGGGTCTGCGGGTCGGCGCGCGCGAATGACTCCTGGCCGTAGTGCTCTTGGGCGGTCTCCCGCAGGCCGCGCAGCACCAGGCGCCACGTGTCGCGGTCCGAGGGCATGTCGGCGTAGCGATAGCCGTCCAGGCGTCCGGCTGCCAGCTTGTCGTCGACCATCTCGGCCACCGGTACACGGGGCTCTGAGTCCTGGGCGGTCGTCACGTCGCAGAAGGCGCGCAGGGTGGGCTCCTCGTCGCCTGAGAAGAATCGCAGCGGATCGCGCATGTGCAGGCGCTTGGTCACCACTCTCCGAGTGGCCCGATCCCAGTTATCCGCGTTGTCCATCACGTCGTAATCGGGGTAGCGGCCGATCATCTGTGGCGTGGTGCCCTGCCGTTGGCGCGGCAGCCAGGAGGGATGGCGCGGCCGCTTGTCGGGCCGCAGGTTGGGCAGGTGCCCCGGGGTGCGTAGGTTGCGCTGCTCGGCCACGGTACTTCAGTCCTCGCGGCGCAGAAGCGCGGCCAGCAGCCCCATGGCGCCAACGATCGTCATCAGTCCGGGCGCCATGATCGGCGGGCCCATCGCGATGTTGTAGCTGGCCTGCCCGAAGCCTCCGGGCCGGCGCGCGACCCCGCGGGCGTGGTAGTACTCGCCCACCATCCCGTTGAGCGTGTATATCCCGGCGGTGATCGGGAGCACCGTCTTGGCCCAGCGTCTGCTGTAGACGCCGCCGATACCCGCCACGATCACCGGCGGCGTGACGATGATGGGGCTCCACATCATCTTGTTCCCAAAGCTTGCGCGGTAGTGCTCGACGTAGATCTCCGCCGTGGTCACCGCCGCGGCGAAGGCGGTCAGTCCCGATAGCGACCGTTCAAAGCGTCCGTGCTCGACGTTGGACAGCCAGCGATCGATGCGGTGCTCAGAGCGCCGCCGGACGACTCGTCTCGTGTGCCTGGAGGACACGTCAGCGGCCCGGCATGAACTCGTGGGCCTTCTCACGAATCGACTCGATCGCTCCGGGCAGCCCTCCCTCGGGGTCGGCCAGGATCGACTTGGCAAAGCCCTCGGCCTGCTCGAAGGTGATGTGGGGCGGCAGCGGCGCCTCGTTGGGGTCGGTCATGGCGTCGAGGATCACCGGGCGATCAGCACTCAGCGCCTGGCGCCAGGCGTCCTCGATCTCGGCGGCTTTGGTGACCTTGATGCCCTTCAGCCCGATCAGCTCGGCGTAGGCGGCGTAGTCGACGTAGGGGATTTCCTGGGAGGCCTTGAACTGCGGGTCGCCCTCCATCACGCGCTGTTCCCAGGTGACCTGGTTGAGATCCTCGTTGTTGAGCACCAGGACGATCATCCGCGGGTCGACCCACGTCTTGTAGTACTTGGCCGCGGTGAGCATCTCGGCCATGCCGCCCATCTGCATCGCACCGTCGCCCACCATGGCGATCGATACGCGGTCCGGGTAGGCGAACTTGGCCGCGATCGCGTAGGGCACGCCCGGCACCATCGTGGCCAGGTTGCCCGACAGCATCGCCTTCATCCCGCGTCGGATGCGGATCTGGCGTGCGTACCAGTTCGCGGCCGAGCCGGAGTCGCTGGATAGCACGGCGTTGTCGGGCAGCTGGCGCGACAGGGCCGAGAACAGCCCCTGCGGACGAATGCGCTCGTCGCGGTCAGCGGGCTGGCCGTGGTCGTCCATCAAGCGCCACCAATCGGCGACCCCCCGCGTGATCTCCTCCTGCCAGGAGCGATCCTGCTTGTGCTCGAGCAACGGGAGCAGCTCCTGCAGGCTCTCCTTGCTGTCGCCCTCCAGGGCCAGGTCCATGGGATAGCGGATGCTGAGCATGCGCCCCAACAGGTCGATCTGAACGGCCTTGACCTGGCCTTCCTTGGGCAGGAATTCCGAGTAGGGAAAGCTCGAACCCACCATCAGCAGCGTGTCGGCGCCCTGCATCATGTCCCAACTCGGTTTGGTGCCCAGCAGCCCGATGCTGCCGGTGCAGAAGGGCACGTCGTCAGGGACTGCCGCCTTGCCCAAGAGCGCCTTGGCCACGCCCGCGCCGAGCGTGTCAGCGACGGCGATCACCTCGTCGGTGGCGTGCAGCGCGCCCTGGCCTACGAGCATCGCCACCCTCTCTCCCGCGTTGAGGATGTCGGCGGCCTGCTGAAGCTGGGACCGCTGGGGAATCAGGCGCGGGCGCCAGTAGCCGACTCCGGAATGGACGGTGTGGGTCTTGTGTGGCTGGGACTCGACCGCGTCTGAGTCCTGCACGTCGGCGGGCACGATCACGCAGGTCACGGTGCGCTGCGCCTGAGCGATACGCAACGCCCGGTCGATCAGATGCCGCACGCTGGAAGGCTCGTTGACCTGTTCGCAGAACGCGGAGGCCACGTCGCTGTAGAGCTGCAGCAGCTTGACCTCCTGCTGAAAGTCGCCACCGATCGCCCGCACGAACGTCTGCCCGACGATCGCCACCACGGGCTGGTGGTCGAGTTTGGCGTCGTAGAGGCCGTTGAGCAGGTGGATGGCGCCGGGACCCGAGGTGGCCAGGCACACGCCCACCTCGCCCGTGAACTTGGCGTGGCCGCAGGCCATGAAGGCTGCCATCTCCTCGTGGCGCGTCTGCACGAAACGCAGGTGTTCCTGGTGGCGGCGCAGCGATCCCAGGATCCCGTTGATGCCGTCACCCGGAAACCCGTAGATCGTGTTCACGTTCCAGTCGATCAGTCGCTCGCACAGATTGTCCGCCGCGGTCTTGGCCATTGGTCTTCGCCTCTCTGTCGCCCCGCGCCAGACGGCCCGTCCGCGCTCAGTTGGATGGAGATCGAGCCCGGCTTCGCCACCGTACGTTTCGTGGTCGGCGGCTCGGCCCGGGCTGCGCGAATCGGCTACCCACGCGTCGGTCGCATCCAAACGGAAGCGCACCGGCGGGCCGCCTCCAGCCGGCGTAAGTGTCAGAACGGTGACAGTTACTCCCTCGGCGCAGGTGCACAGTCGCGGTGGCGGGTAGCCGCTCTCGACGTGCTCTCACAATCGGATCGAGACCCTGCCGCCGGATCTGCCAGATCTTCGGATCCCACATTCAACCCTTCGGGCGAGCAGGTCGAGATCTCCCGTGAAGGACAGCGGGCCGTTGCCGTCGAGGTCGGGGGTGCGCTGCGGTCCTACACCGTGGGCGGTCGCGAGATGCTCGACGGCTACGCGGCCCACGAACGTTGCACAGGAGCCCGGGGGCAGACGCTGATCCCCTGGCCCAACCGCTTGCGCGACGGCACCTACGAGTTTGCTGGTCGCCACCACCAACTCCCCCTGAGCGAGCCCGCCAAGCACAACGCGATTCACGGTCTCGTGCGGTGGGTCAACTGGGCGGTGGTCGAACGCGCCGGCGACCGCGTGGTCATGGGCCACGTGCTCCGCCCGCAGGCGGGCTGGCCGTTTGCCCTCGGTCTGCGGATCGCGTACGTGCTTGGCCCCGCCGGCCTGCTGGTGAGCACGACGGCCACCAACGTCGGACCGGACCCTTGTCCGTACGGGGCGGGGGCGCACCCGTACCTTCAGCTGGGCACCGCCAGCGTCAGTTCGTTGGTCCTTCAGGCGCCAGGCCGAAGCCACATGCCCGCCGACGACCGGGGCATCCCCACCTCGACGGAGCGTGTCGACGGCACGATCTTCGACTTCCTGCAGCCGCGCGAGCTGGGTGCGACCGAGCTCGACACCGCCTACAGCGAGTTACTGCGAGACGACGACGGCCTGGCGCGGGTGCGCCTGGCCACCGCCGACGGGTCCCGACGAGTCACGCTCTGGTTGGACGAGCACTACCGCTTCCTGATGCTGTTTACGGGCGACTCGCTGCGAAATCCCGCGCGGCGCCGTCGTGGCCTCGGCGTCGAGGCGATGACCTGTGCGCCCAACGCGCTTCAGTCCGCGGATGGCTTGCGTACGCTCGCGCCCGGCGAAGCGCTCACCAGCTGCTGGGGCATTGCTCCCGGGTGAGATGGAGCCGCGGCGATGAGTGATGAGCACTGCATCGAAGGTCTAGACGTGAGCGTCTACACGATCCCCACTGATGCCCCCGAGGCCGACGGAACATTGGCGTGGGATTCCACGGGCATGGTGATCGTCGAGCCCCACACTCGCGGCGGTGTCGATGGCTTGGGCTATGCGTTTGGTGACAGCGCCACCGGGACGCTCGTGCGTGACCTGCTCGCGCGCGTGGTCGTCGGTCGGGACGTGCGCGACACCGCCGGCGCGTGGGAGGCAATGGTTCGCAGCATCCGCAACCTCGGTCGGCCGGGCATCTCGTCGATGGCCATCGCGGCCGTGGACATCGCGCTGTGGGACACCAAGGCACGGTGCGCGGGGCAGCCGCTGTTTCGCCTGCTCGGCGCGGTGCGCGATGCCGTTCCCGTCTACGGCAGCGGAGGATTCACGTCGTACGGCGACCGGCGTCTCGTTGACCAGCTCTCCGGGTGGGTGGCCCAGGGAATTCCACGCGTGAAGATGAAGATCGGAACCGACCGGGGCACCGCAGAACGGCGCGATATCGAGCGCATCGCCGCGGTGCGTAACGCGATCGGCCCGGACGCCCAGCTCTACGTCGACGCCAACGGCGCGTATGACCGCACTCAGGCGCGGCGGCTGGGTCTGCGCTTCGCACAGGAGTTCGGGGTCACGTGGTTCGAGGAGCCTGTCTCCTCCGACGATCTGCTGGGATTAGCACAGCTGCGTGGGGAGCTCGCGCTGGACGTGACCGCCGGCGAGTACGGCTACGACCTGACTTATTTCGAGAGCATGCTCGCCGCCGGCGCCGTGGACGTGCTCCAAGCCGACGTCAGTCGCTGCGCCGGGATCACCGAGTGGCTGCGGGTCGCCGCAGTGGCTGCGGCACACCAGACGCCGTTCTCGGCGCATTGCGGCCCCGCGTTGCACGCGCACGTCGCCTGCGTTCCGCCCAACCTGCGCCACATCGAGTACTTCCACGATCATGCCCGCATCGACGACATCATGTTCGACGGGACCCTGACGCCGATCGACGGGAGCTTGCGGCCGGCCCAGGATCGCCCCGGGTTGGGGCTGACGCTGCGCCGCTCCGACGTCGAGTCCTACCGCGCGGCGTAGTCAACGGTGCCCATGCCTGTGCGCGAAGCATCACCGCTCGATGTCGGCGTGGCCGAGCACGGTCTACGCGGGGCGTCGCTCCGCGCCGATGCGCTCCGCTGCGTGCTCCGACTCGACGCTGAACGTGCCTGACCGGGAGCGACACGACGGTGGGCAGCCGGAGCGAGGTGAGAGTGACCTGCAGGACGAGTTCACCCGGGAGGCGCTCACCGCCGAGCAGGGTTCTCATCGGCGGATGCGGCCAACTCGCATGGACGTGCGCGTGGGCACTCGCTTCCTCTCGGTGTGGTGGCTGCTGTTGGGACTCGGGGTGGCGGGCGTGGCGATGGTGGCGGCGTTCAAGGTGTTCATCGGGACCGGGACCGGTCGCGCTTTCGTCGGGGCGCACTCCTGTGTTCCGAGCACCCCGCACGTAACCCCCGGCGTACCCGGCTGGGTCCTGGTGACCCACCTGCTGAATTTCTTCCTTATGGTCATCATCGTTCGTGCCGGGCTCCAGATCCTGGCCGACCACCCGCGGCTGTATCACCGAATCCACTGCACCCCGGACAAGGAGTGGCTGCGCTTTCGTGGGCCGGTGCCCAGGGACCGCACGTGGACCTCGAAGGACGACGCCATCACCCTCAGTCCCATGGTGGGGATGCCCGGCGGCCGCCACACGATCGGCGTGGCACGCCACTGGCATTTCAGCTTCGACATCTTGTTCGTCCTCAACGGGATCGCGTACGTGACCCTGCTGTTCGCCACGGGCTACTACAAGCGCCTGGTCCCCGTCGACGCCTCGATCTTCCCCGCCGCCGCCTCGTGCATCGTCAGCTACGGAGCGCTGCATCTACCCCCTGCGCCCGGCGGCTATTTTCGCCTCGACGCGATCCAGCAGCTGAGCTACTTCGCGGTCGTGTTCGTCCTCGCTCCGCTGGCGATCCTCACCGGACTAGCCATGTCCCCCGCGCTGGACAATCGCTTCAAGTGGTATCAGCGCATCTTCGGTAATCGGCAGATCGCGCGTTCGGTCCATTTCCTCGTAATGGTCGGCTTCGTGGCGTTCTTCGCCGTGCACATGACCATGGTCGCGGCGACCGGATTTGCCAAGAACCTCAACACGATCACGCTGGGGGTCAACGCCGTCAACCTCAACGGCGTCGCCCTCTTCCTGCTGGCGATCGCCATCACCGTCGCCTTCAACGTGTGGGCGATTCGGCTCTCCTGGACACACACCAGAGTTCTGCAGCGGATCTCCAATGCCACGGTGGGGCGGCTGATGGATCTCCTCTTTGACCACTACGCACCGCGAGCCGAGTACCGCGAGCAGGACATCAGCCCCTTCTTCTGGCCCAACGGGCTGGTGCCCACCAATCCGGCATGGCGCCGTCTACGTGACCACGAGTTCCGCGACTACCGGTTGCGAGTCCACGGGCTGGTCGAGCACCCCGTCGAGCTCTCGATCGCCGACCTCGAGCAGATGGGGCGCCAAGACCAGATCACCATGCACAACTGCATACAGGGTTGGTCGGCGATCGGCAAATGGAGCGGACTGCCCTTCACCAAGCTCCTCGAGAAGGTCAACCCCGCGGCAGAAGCCGAGTGGGTGATCTTCTCCTCGTTCGGGGAGGGGGGAGAAGGCGGCCAGTACTACGACTCGCACAGCATCCACGATCTGCGCCATCCGCAGAGCCTGCTGGCCTATGAGATGAACGGCGAGCGGCTACCCGTCCTGCATGGCGCTCCGCTGCGCCTACGCGTCGAGAATCAGCTTGGCTTCAAGCACGTCAAGTGGATCTCAGACATCGAATTCGTGCGCGACTTCTCAAGCCACGGCGCCGGCCAGGGAGGCTACAACGAGGACCATGAGTTCTACGGATACCGCGACGAGATATAGGGCGTCCGCGTCAGGCGCCCGCGTGCGCGCTCGGGCGGGTGCCGGTCCGACCGTCCGTCTGTCAGCCGCGACGCGACGTGTGCGGTCGGATCTGTCACGGTTGGCGCTGGTAGCGCACGGCGATGGCGAGCTCGAAGCGGGCCTGGGGGTCGTCGAGGGCGTCGCCGAGGCGTTCGCGCAGGCGTGCGAGGCGATAGCGGATGGTCTGGGGGTGAAGGTGCAGCGCCCGAGCCATGGCCAGCGGCTGGCCGGGATGGTCCAGCCACGCGGTGAGCGTTTCGCGCAGCAGGCGCTCACGGTTGGGGGAGGGGTCGGCCAGTCGGGCTAACCGGCGTGTGGCGAGCGCGTCGGCGGCGGCTGGGTCGGCGTGCACGACTAGTACGGCGAGCTCGTTCGCCCAGTGCACGACTTGCTTGCAGGGGAGGACGCCGGCGGCTGTGAGCCCGGCGACCTGACGCGCGCGAGCCAGGGACGTGGCGGCATGCTCGGGGGATCCGGCTGGCCCGATCGTGGCACTTATGGCGCCGTTGGTGAGCCACATCGCGAGCGGGGCCGGCGGCCCAGCGGCGATGGCGCTTCCACGGACCATCCCGACCAGCAGGCGCTCGTCGGGTTTGACGTCCTGAACGGTGGAGAGCAGGACGGCGACAGCGAGACTTTCGGGCCATGGCCATCGAGCCTTGCACGCGGTGGAGCGCAGCGCCTGTCCGTTGTCGGGCGCGACGTCCGCGTTCAGGAGTGCGTCGAGCAGCGCGTGGCGCTCGCGGGCGCGTTCGTCGCGTACAAGCTCGGCCTCGCGCGCGTAGCCCTCGACTGAGTTGGCGGCCAGCTCGTCGACGTAGGCGACATGCGCGTCGGCCAGGACCAGCACGGTGTCTGTGTCGAGGCCGAGGTCGCGTACCGCACGGCGCAGGTGTGCCCAGCCGACGCGCGCGCCGATCCGGTATCCGGCGGTCAGCGTCTCCAGGGCCACCCCCGCTCGAGCTGCCGCGGCACCGAACGCTACGTGCGTCGCTGCCTCGCTGTCCGGGCGTGTGTCGCCGGCCAGCAGCCCCAGCATGCGCCGAAACGTCACCTCGATGATCCGCCGGCGCATGAACGGGTCCGCACGTTCGCTCACCTCGGGCAGCTCGCGCAGCACCGCTGCCTCCGTTTCCTCGCACATCGCGCGCAACTCTCCTGCGAGTCGCTCGGCAATGAGAACTAGAGCATTGCTACGAATGGCGCCGTCAATTTCATCCCTGGAGGCCATGGTCGCGTGCTCTCGTCATAAGTAGCCTCGCAGGTCATGTTCTATCGCGCGTTCGTCCGCTCCCGCGTCCGTCACGGGCTTCGACTGCTGAGCACCGGCCAGCTCGACGCGCTGGCCGCGCAGTTCGCAGTCGACGCCGTGTTCTCGTTCCCAGGCGAGCACCGTCTCGCCGGAGAGCGCCGCGGGCCATCCGCGCGTGGTTCGCTGAGACTCGCCGTCTATTTCCAGACTTCCGCGTTGAGCCGCGCACGATTCTCGTCCAAGGCGGACCCCGGCTCACCCGCGTGGCCACACAGTTCGACGTATACGCCACGTTTCCTGACGGCGCCCCGTACCGCAACTCGGGGATGCAACTGCTCGAGCTGCGCTGGGGCCGCGTGCACCGGGACCGGCTATTCGAGGACACCCAGCTGATCGCAGCCGCCCTCGATCGGCTGTCGCAGCTCGGCGTGGCCAATCACGCGCAGACAGCACCGGAACCCGACGGGTCGGACAGCATCTCCTCTGGGCGTTGACAGAACCCGGCCCTTGCCCGTTTCCGGGGCTCGCCCCGCCGGCGTGAGTCGGCGCGCCGCTCGCAGCTTCTTCGCCTAGGCGAGCGTCGCGGAGGTGAGGTCGTCGGCGCGGGGGGGGTTGGTGGTCCGCGGCTGCACACGGCGCAGGAGTGCGATGTCGCCATCGTGGCGAAGGCCGTGCGCTCGGGCTTGATCGGGCTCGAGCGTGCCAAGCAGGACGCCTATGAGGAGCTGTGGGGGGCCGTCGAGCACAAGGTCGGGGTTCTCGGCGGCTCCCGGGCGGCCTTCGATCCGGCCTTCGCGGGTGGTGAGGGTGAGCGGCTCGTCGCCGGTTCGTAGCTCGATGGTGATCGGCGGGCGGTCGGGCTCGTGGTCTGACAGCCGCAGCTTGACGGGGAGAGCGAGCCAGTGGGTGCGGAAGGCGGCGTCGGGATCCGGTTCGGCGAGCAGCGGACCGCCCCAGCGCCCGAGAGCATCGAGCACGGGTTCGAGCTCGCGACCGCGGTCGGTGAGCTCGAACAGCGCCGTGGCCACCGGCGGCGGTGCGTCGTAGCGGCGCACGATCCCGGACTGCTCCAGCTCGCGCAGGCGCTCGGCGAGGAGGTTGGTCGCGATCCCGGGCAGTCCGGTGCGCAGGTCGGTGTAGCGCGCCGCACCGCGGATCAGCAGCTCCCGCACGATCAGCAGCGTCCAACGATCGCCGACGGCGTCCAGCGCCTTGGCGACCGCGCACAGCTGACCGTAGGAGCGCATGTCCCCACCATACCAGAGCAGCTTGCCAACAGAAATGCATTGCTTGACTTTCTCCATCAGCTGCGTTACAACCTCACGTTGCAAAGGTCGCCGCGTGGCGACCGCAACCAGAGAGGAGCAGGGGATGGGAAATCCGGTCTTGCATTTCGAGGTGGTGGGCAAGGATGCGCAGGCGCTGCAGTCCTTCTACGCCCAGGCGCTCGGATGGGAGATCACCGCGTCGCTGCCGACCTACGCGATGGTCCATCCGGGCGTCGAGGGCGGCATCAACGGCGGGATCGGCGCCGCGATGGACGGAGGCCCGGGGCACGTCACCTTCTACGTCGACGTCGTCGACCTCGAGGCGACGCTGGGGACAATCGAGAGCCTCGGCGGCCGGCGCGTGGCCGGCCCAATGGATGTTCCGGGCGGCCCGAGGCTGGCGCTGTTCGCAGACCCCGAGGGCCACGTCGTCGGACTCACCGAGGCCGGTTCCGGACAGGCCCGCGCGTAGCGGGTGACCAGACACGTCAAACCCAACGTCAAGGGAGACACACCAACATGTCGATGAAACGAAACCAAGCAAAGGCGGGGAACTCCCATCCCCGCCGGGCGCTGGCGCTCGCGTGCGTGCCGGCGTTCATGGTCGGGCTCGACGCGCTGGTGGTGACGATCGCGCTGGCGACCATCCGCCGGGACCTGCACGCCTCGGTGGCGCAGCTGGGCTGGATCGTCAACGCCTACGTGCTGAGCTTCGGGGTGCTGATCCTGCTCGGCGCGGTGCTCGGCGACCGCCTGGGCCGCCGGCGCATGTTCACCGCCGGCCTGTGGATCTTCACCGCAGCCTCGGCGGCCTGTGCCCTGGCGCCATCGCCAGGGCTGCTGGTCGCCGCTCGGACGCTCCAGGGAGCCGGTGCGGCGCTGATCTCGCCGCTCAGCCTGGCGCTGGTCTCGGCGGCGTTCCCGCCCGGGCAGCGGGGCAAGGCGATCGGGATCTGGGGAGCGATCACCGGCTCGGCGGTCGCGGTCGGGCCGGTCGTCGGCGGCGCGATCGTGCAGGGCATCAGCTGGCACTGGATCTTCTGGATCAACGTCCCCATCGGCGTGGCGGCCGCGATCCTGTCGCCACGCGTCTTTGAGGAGAGCCACGGCCCCCGGCGGACGATCGACGCGCCCGGGGTGCTGCTGGCCAGCGCCGGACTGCTCGCGCTGGTGTGGGCGATCATCCGCGGCAACGCCAGCGGCTGGACCAGCGCCGAAATCCTCACCACTCTGCTTGCCGGGGTGACGCTGCTGGCCGCGTTCGTCATGCGGCAGTCACGCGCCGCGAGCCCGATGCTGCCCCGCCACCTGTTCGCCGACCGCAGCTTCGTGGCCGCCAACGCCGCCACCTTCCTGCTCACGGCATCGCTGTTCGGGGCCGCGTTTCTGGTGCCGCAGTACCTGCAAAGCGGGCTGCACCACTCGGCGCTCGACACCGGGCTGATGCTGCTGCCCTGGACTGGCGTGACGATGTTCGTCACCCCCGTCGCCGGCGTGTTGGCCGACCGGGTCGGCAACCGGCCGCTGATGATCTGTGGGCTGCTGCTACAGGCCATCGGCTTTGCCTGGATCGGCGCCCAGGCCACCCCGACGCTCGAATACGGCATGCTGATCGCTCCCCTGCTACTGGCGGGGATCGGCATCAGCCTGGTGTTCGGCACTGTGGCCAACGCCGTCGTCGGCGGCGTCACTGCCGACGACCTCGGTATCGCCGCGGCCACCAACGCCTCGTTTCGCCAGCTCGGCGCCCCGTTCGGCGTGGCCATCGCCTCCGCAGTGTTCGCCCACGCTGGAGGCTTCGCCACTCCACAGGCGATCGCCGCCGGCGTCGGCCCGGCGCTCCTCGTCGCCGGGGTCATCTCTGCCCTGGGCGCCGCCACCGCCCTGGGGGTGCGAGCCCGCCCGCGCGTAGCACTGGGCGCGCCCGCTCCGGTGCCGACCAGCTGACGCCGGCCCAAATGGGAATTGAGCCTGAGCCGGCGCGTCATCTGTGGCGCGCCGGCTGGCTACCCGGAGGCGGACGGCCCGGCCGCACTCGCCCTGGAGGTCTTCCCGCCTCTGCATTCGGCACGGATCCGTTGCGGACCTCTGAAAGACCTCCTTAGCGGCCCAGGCGCTCGAGCACGCGCAGTAACGCCGCGCGGTCCTCGGCAGGGACGTCGCGCAGCGCGGGTGGCGGCTCATCCAGG
>JAABUQ010002209.1_pt1 | contig 39284 bp, 34 predicted proteins | sample 5560001 | NCBI WGS metagenome assembly JAABUQ01 (sample SAMN10711888, study PRJNA513371) | rock metagenome | isolation source: Antarctica rocks | place: Antarctica: Victoria Land, Finger Mt nord | collected 2015-12-18 | reverse complement strand
AGTTCGATCCCGAAACCTACCTGGCCCGCTGTCCGGTCAATCGGCATGTACTGGAAACCGATCACCCGTTCTTCTGGACAAAGACGGGCGAGCCGGGTCATGACGCCTATCGGATCGTCCGCCGGCCGAGTGGACCGGGCATCCATGGGCTGCAGGTGCCGGTGTTCGGCCATGCCGGGCTGATTGGCGCGATGAGCTTCGGCGGTCCGGCGATCGACAGCACAGTTGATACCCGATCGGCGCTGACCCTGGTTGCGATCGCTGCCTTCTACGCGGCTCAGCGGCTTGCCAGCCCCAATGCGCCCACACCCATACCGCACCTTTCCGATCGCGAACTGGAGGTCATGCGCTGGGTCGCCTCGGGCCGCCGACAAGTCGACATTGCTCTCATGCTGGGTCTGTCCGAGCGCACGATCGAGAATCATTTGCGCCGTATCCGCAAGCGCCTTGGCGCAACCAGTACAGCGCAAGCCATGCACCTTGTCGTCCGTGCGGGTAGCCTGGAGGCTTGACCCCACCCTGATAGGATAGGAATCACTGGCAAAGGTTGTTGCGCGGCGAAGGACTGCCTACCACTCGACTCGGTCGCTCGCGGCGGTGTTCGGCCGCCGCGGCTGTGATCAAAAGTCGGTCTGCTCGGAGAGCACAAGAGCATCGTCGACCTCGATGCCAAGATAGCGGACCGTGCTCTCCAGCTTGCTATGTCCGAGCAGAAGCTGGCAGGCTCGAAGATTGCCGGTTCGCTTGTACACGAGCGCGACCTTGGTGCGCCGCATGCCGTGGATGCCATACGCCGCAGGATCGAGCCCGGCGAGCGCGACCCACTCGTCGACAAGCCGGCTGTATTGCCGTGTCGTGACATGATCGCCAGGGTGGCTCCGACTCGGGAACAGCCAGTCACTCGCTCGCAGGCCGCACTTCTTGAGCCAGGCGTAAGGCGTCCCGCATGGGTTCGGTGAGCTCGAAGGGCACGGGCCGGCCGGTCTTCTGTTGAACTACCGTGGTCCGCAAGCGCACGCTGTCGCCGAGGTAGATGTCGGCCACGCGCAGCTTGACCAAGTCGCAGCCACGCAGCTTGCTGTCGATCGCGACGTTGAACATGGCGAGGTCGCAGACGCGACCATCGTGCTGGAAGCGGGTGCGAATGGCCCAGATGTGCTTGGGTTTGAGAGGCGGCTTCGGCCCGACGATCCGGCCGTGGTTCCACGATACGCGGGTGCTTAATTGAGTTGCTGTCATGGTAATCTCCTTTCGAAGCACACCACGCTCGTGCCGTTCGTAAAGGCAAGTGGAACGGAGATCGCAGGGGCAAACTCGGCCGAAGGCCAGAAGGAGGGTGCCGCAACTCCGGCACGGGCCGAAGCTCCGGCGCCGTTCAGTGTCAAGCCGGGCACGCTGCTCAGCCGCGAATGGCAGGGCCACATGGAAACCGTAATGGCCCTTGAGGAGGGCTATGCCTGGAACGGCAAAGCCCATGCGAGCCTGTCGGCGGTGGCCTTCGCGATCACCGGCACCAAGTGGAACGGGCATCGGTTCTTCGGCTTGCGCGATCGCCAGAAGAGCGCTGTCCCGGTCGAGGAACGCCGGCCTGTGTCGAATCCGAACCGGGACCTTGGTGGGCGCACCAAGGTCCGTCCGGGCCTTGCGGAACGACCGGGGCGTTCGGGTGCGGGACCGCGGCCATGAAGCCGGTTGCCCCAAAGGCATTCCGATGTGCCATCTACACTGGGGTGTCGACCGACCATGGACTCGAGCAGGAGTTCAACTCGCTCGACAACCAGCGTGAGGCCGCCGAAGCCTATACCAAAAGCCAGGCGCACGAGGGCTGGAAGCTTCTTCGGGACCGCTACGACGACGGCGGTTTCTCGGGCGGCACGATGGAGCGTCCCGGCCTGCAAAGGCTGCTCGCCGACATCAGGGACCGGCGCATCGACATCGTGGTGGTCTACAAGGTCGATCGCCTGACCCGGTCGCTGACCGACTTTGCCCGGCTGATCGAGCTCTTCGACCAGCACGGGGTCTCCTTCGTGTCGGTCACGCAAAGCTTCAACACCACGACCAGCATGGGGCGGCTGACCCTGAACGTGCTGCTGTCCTTTGCCCAGTTCGAGCGCGAAGTTACCGGCGAGCGCATCCGGGACAAGATCGCCGCCTCCAAGAAGAAGGGCATCTGGGTCGGCGGCGTGGTGCCGATGGGCTACCGGGTGGTGGATCGCAAACTGCTGGTCGATGAGGCCGAAGCCGCAACGGTTCGGCTGGTGTTCAGTCGCTATCTCGCGCTCGGGTCGTTGCCCGCCCTGCAACGCGAGCTGCGCGATATGGGCATACTCACACGCCAACGGACCTTGACCTCGGGAGGCACCCGCGGCGGTGTCGCCCTGACCAATGGTCCGCTCAACCACATGCTCCGCAACAGGATGTATCTCGGCGAACTGAACCATCGGAACAGCAGCTACCCGGGCGAGCATGCGCCGATCATCGATCGTGACCTGTTCGATGCCGTGGGTGCCAAGCTCACCGGCAACCTGCATCAGCGACGCTCGACCCGGTCGCATTCCGATGCCCTGCTGATGGGCCGCCTCTATGACGATCGCGGCAATCGCATGAGCCCGACCTATGCGGTCAAGAAGGGCCTGCGCTACCGCTACTATGTTTCCACCATGCTGGTGCAGGGTCGCAGGAGCGAGGCTGGCTCGATCCCGCGCGTACCGGCAGCGGAGCTGGAAAGCATCGTCATGGACGCCATCGCGGCGACCCTGCCGGCAGCACCCGAAACGACCGACCGCGATTGCATCGAGCACAGCGTCGAGCGCGTGATCGTCGGGCAGGGCCGGGTCGAGATCCGGCTCGGCCAACATGCCGCAACCACTGCCGCGACCAACCCCATCGCGATCCCCTGGTCGCCGCAGCCGATGCGGCGCAAACGCGAGGTGATCGGGCCAGTCGCACAGGATGCCGCCGCTCGTCCTATCCGTGCCGAAGCCCGCTCCAAGCTGCTGCATGGCATCGCTAGAGGCCGGTGCTGGCTGAGCGAGATCATGACCGGAACTGCCGGTGACATCGAGACCGTCGCAGCGCGGGAAAACATCACCGAGCGCGCGGCCCGCATGACCTTGTCCTTGGCGTTCCTGGCCCCCGATATCGTCCAGGCTACGGCCGATGGCATCCTGCCGCGCGGTTTCGGCATCTCGCGCCTGACCGATCTGCCCAACAGTTGGGCCGAGCAGCGACACAAGCTCGGACTCCCCATCCGGTCCTGATCGCCCACCGTATCGTCACTGCAGCACGCCAAGGTCGCGCTCGCGCGTCCGGGCCATCCGCCGACCTGCTTGTAACAGACCGAACCTGCGACTCGGAACTGCAGTTCGCGAACCTCTCTCCGGTACTCGCGAACCGGTCTTCCAATTCCCGAATGCATCCGAGCACGGAAAAGAAGTTTTCACGGCGGAGACCAAAGTCTATTTCGGCCGTATGAATCCGCGGATGTCGGTCTCTCGGCTGTATACTGCGACAACGGTCTCGCTAACCCGCGGACATGTCGAAGCAAGTCACCGAACCGCCAAATATGCGGAAACTTATACAATGCGTGGTGGAGCTGAGCGGAAACCAACCCACAAATCACATCCAAAGCAAAACCAAGCAGTTAGCGAGAGCACCTTTTATTTTGTGTACTACCGCCGTGTACTAAGCGCGAGGCCCTGATGAGTGCCGGAAAGGCTGGCCTTTAAGGCCGTTCACCGGCCCCGCATGGGCGCGCTACCAGCTTCCACGCCTTTTCAGTCACCGCTGTCGGAAGCCCAGAGGCATAGCTCACCAATTGAACCCCGGTTCACCCTTACTGTGGGATAGCTTGTCTTGCGTGTTCTGATGATAATGCCAGGAAAGACGGTTAAAACGACAGCTTTAGCAATCACTTTCTCAAGTAAGTAGCGTGATCCATAGTCCGTCATTGACTGATTTTCCGTTTGAAACAACGAGCGTATTTGGTCTTTGTCGCGCTTTTAAGTCACCTGGATAGTGTACCGCAAACCGGTAAACAACATCATTGACTTTCGATATTACATAGAGTATAAACAGATTACAGCTCAGCTGTACCTGGATTTTGCTCATTCAGGTCGAACAACGCACTGGCACCGGCTATCCCCCGGCCAGCTGCGTTGTTCGTCGGGGGATAGTCAATTGTCACATACATCGCTTCTCTCTCCATTGGAAGAATATCGCCGGCAGCTTGGCCGAGCAAGACGGCATTTCAAAAAACTGCGAAGCCGGCTCATTGATGCCGCGGCGAACCCGAGAGAGTTCCGCAAGCAAGCAATCTATTTCATGCAGTCGAGCGACGTTCGGCTTGTCGCGTTCGCTGAGCAAAATCGAAGGCAGAAGCCGAAAAGAAGACTGTTACCAGTACAGGTGCTCCGCTCTGCGCGGAGCGTAAACCCAAGATCTGCAAGTTCAGAGCCAGTTCGCACGCTCCTTAAGGAGAAATCAGGCGGTGGCTGCCGACCGCTCATGATATTTGGCCCAAAGAACAGAACCTATCAGCAGATAGTCAAGTGGATCTTGGAAATATGGGGCAGAAAGTTCGATAATCACGATATGCTGGTTAAAGGCAGTACAAGGAGGGTGACCGATGCGCTCTGCGAGAAAATACAGTCGCAAAGGCTGAAGTTTGTCGCGGAGCTAGATGTCAGCGCCTTCTTTCCATCCGTAAGCCAGAAGTGGCTTCGTGACAACCTTCCCTTACCGAAAGGAGTGATTGACAACATTGTTATGTGTCAAGTAAAAAGAATAACCTCTAATAGGATAACGATCAAATCCCTAGGCAATTGCTGCATGGGTCTACCTCAGGGATCGATCCTGAGCCCTACAGTCGCGAAGATCGTGATGAGCGCGGTTTTAGGATCGTGCTCTGAACAGATCTGTGGAGTGGCATATGTAGACAATATATGTCACGCTGCGGCGACACGTAGGGAACTGGATCGAAAATCATCAGCTCTGAAGTCTGCTTTTAGCAGACACTCTGCGGGCAATTTTGCTTTGAGGGATCGCCAGCCCTCAACATCATTAAGACGTGGAATGGATTTCCTCGGCTTTGAGATTGGCTTCAACACGCTCGGCTCGATACGTACAAAGCCGAACACTGACAATATAGAGAAGTTGAGGAAACGTTTGTTCTATTTGCACAGCGATTGCACTCAGGGCAATGAACAGAGGGCGGTGACTAAGTGCAGAGCACTGATCAAAGGATTTTGCGCAAGCTTCGGTTTAGATGACGACCAAGAGGCTGAATACGATGGTTTTTGGATGTTCTTGGAATTCCGCAAAGACTATTTGAGCTACAAAACCGCGTGGGCTGCCTATAGGCGGCGCCGGGGCCGCTGGTGGATGCTTTCCTTACTTGAGCTGGCGCACTAGCTGTTACAAATGGCTGAAAGGCTTTGAGCCTAGCTAGCGGACAAAGTCTTACGGTTGATGCCCGTCCGAAGCGGCCGCTTTCAACCCGATGCCGAGTTTGGAATGTCCGTTCGCCGGCCCGTTGGCCCGCCCCCGCCCGCGCGGTTCAGTTAGCGCTGGCAATTGGCAGTCAAAGTAGCTGGGTCAAAGCTGGCAGAAATGGCGCAATGATCGTCATGTGGTCGGCAGCTGATGCGATAAACCGTTTGTAACTTTCTTTGAACAAGCTACCGCTGACATTAGCGCGCATCTCTTCAGCTAACGACACTAGTGCATCGCGCTCGGCCGATTGGATAATGCCGCTCTGGATGGTGGTCACAAGGTTGAAGAACAGCGTATCAGAATTTGTGACGACGCTGTTTGAAGAATTATCCGTCGAGCCAACATTTATACGGGCGTTGTGACCGGTGATGTTGTTAATAATTGTTTGCGTGGTTGCTAAGGGCACGTTACTACGACGATATCCAATTTCCCAATGAGACATCGATCCCGCATTATAAAATGTCGCCTCAGTTGCGATAAAGTCCTCGTCCAGATTGCTCGGTAAGCGTCGCAAGATATGATCACCAGGTTCAACGGGTACGCTTCCGTCATTGATGAATATCAACTTCGCCTGCACCGATGCTGGAATGCCTTCTCTGAAAATGGTGCCGTCTTTCTTCAGAAGTGTAACACGATCCTTCAATAGGCCATCAATCGACATTCCTGCACTCCAATGAGAATAGGTCGAGTTCGAGTTGGGGGTCGTACCCGATCAATTGAGGATCATGCCCTTGATTAACACATCGCGCAAGGCCGCGCTGCGGGGCCGTCCCGGCACAAATGAGAGGAGGTCCACCCCGTGCGGATCTTCCCAACCAAAGCCGTCCCCCGAGCAGTATCAAGGGTAAAGTTTCCACCATCAGGTGTCTGCCTCTCTATCAGGCTCAGTGATCGCTAGCGCTTGTTAGGGAAAGTGAACCCCGGTTCCAAAAATAGCTTGCTTGGGCGATCCGGGGCTGTTACATATGTCTCAACGAAGGTTGGCATTCACGTAACGGAGACACACCCCCCATGGCCACCGGCGCTTTCGTCCTCTATTTCCGAGTTTCGACCGACCGCCAGGGCAAGAGCGGCCTAGGGATCGAAGCGCAACAAGCATCCGTGGCAACCTTCCTGAATGGTGGCGATTGGAAGGTCGCTGCCGAGTTCGTCGAGGTCGAGAGCGGAAAAAATAGCGATCGGGCCGAACTGGCGAAAGCGATCAAGGCATGCCGGCTTTACGGCGCGAAGCTCCTCATTGCGAAGCTCGATCGACTGTCTCGTGACGCTCACTTTCTGCTCGGGCTGGAAAAGGCCGGCGTGGAATTCACAGCAGCCGACATGCCCAATGCCAACCGCCTTACTGTTGGGATAATGGCGATGGTGGCGGAGGAAGAGCGCCGCATGATCTCAGCCCGCACCAAGGCGGCGTTGCAGGCCGCTAAGGCTAGAGGGACGAAGCTAGGTGGCTTTCGGGGCGTGGTGATCGACAACGAGGCTCGGGCTCGTTCTGTAGCGTCTAGGCAGGCCAAGGCGGCCGATCGTGCCGGGGAACTGGCGTCCGTCATCGAAGAACTGCGTGCGACCGGCGCCGTCAGCCTAAGGGACCTTGCGGCAGGCCTCAACGAGCGTGGCATCCCGACGGCAAAGGGCGGAACATGGTCGGCGGTTCAGGTGTCGCGAGTGCTGTCGACCAGCGCTTGACATTTATCGCAATCCAATTGGACCCATGTGAGATAACTCTTAACCGGGCCGGGGCACTCCCCTGACCCCCCCCAGTCACATAAGGAGCGGTTGTTATGTCTAAACCGACCGATGTAACAGAACAGGCGCAGCCAGCGGGACCACCGAACGATGTTCCCCCTTACATAGCTAAAATGAAAGCACAAAGGGCCGATCCAAAGGTAAGGTGGCGAAGTCGTGTGTTGTTAGCTTGCGTCGCAGTTGCAGGAATTTTCATAGTCATATTGCACAATGAACAGGCAAAAAAGGATGATGAGAAAAAGGCGGCTCAGGATATTGCTTCTCCAGAAGCTATAGTCAGGGCAGCTTTGGGAGATACGGCGGGCGTTGATCCTAAGACAGAAACCTTTGAAGAGGGACTAAAGGTGTCGTTCCATATGGACCCTTTTGCCGTTACTGAATGGTTATCACAGAATTATGTAGATAATTTTGCCAAAAGCATTGTGCCGAAAATATTTTGGCATTTCCCTGACGTACCACAAATATCCATTCATGCAGATATGATGTATAAGGACATAAAAGGAAATGAGAGACGAGAGGATTTTATGCAATTGTACTTTACCAGGGAAACGGCAGCAACCATCCACTGGGACAAGATAAATGTAACTGATGTTCCTGCTTTGGCTGACAAATCCTGGGTACATCCATAGTGTGTGGCACGATCGAAACGATTGAGGGCAATGGAACGTAGATCTTAGCAGGCGCGACCACAAGGAACAACGGGCTTGCCCCGGGGTGCGATAGAACCGAAAGGTGAACCGGGGTTCACAGTTAGCCGAGCTTGGCGCAACGAAGGGCTTACAAAAACCCCTCCGATCGTCGCTGGCTCCCTTCGTGGCGGGCAGCTAAGGTTTGGCCCTGTCGTAAGCCTACGGCGTTCCTGGAGCCTCCTGAACGAGCGTGGCATCTCAACGGCAAGGGGCGGAACATGGGCGGCGGTTCAGGTTTCCCGAGTGCTGTCCACCATCGCTCGATAGATACCTCCTGAGATGCCATAGGAAGGCCAACGGAGGCAGTTGACTGCTTTTGGCTAGGGAACTGACTTCTAGGTGGTTCGGGCGGCCTCTGACGCCCCTGTAATCGATGGAAGGCTATCCTGTTAGAAATTGATACCGTGCCGGTGAGGATATTCCCTGCCTCGACCTCCGGTGCCGCTCCGGGGTTCGCGGTGAACCGGGGATCCAACGCTTGGTACCCGAACTGATGGTCCGCTATGGGTGGCAAGCGCTCGGTCGGCTTTCGGGTAGTGAGGCGGCGATAGCGGACATTTGCAGGATCGAGCGCTGCCGCGCTTCGTGGCGAAACCAAAAGTTGCGTAGCAACAGCTGATTAGTAGTTTGAAAGCGGGGTAAAGCCAAACCGCGCACCAATTGCTTGGTAGCAGCGATCAACGGCCTCCACTATGTCGCTCAGCACCTTCTCCAGTTCCCGGTCATAGAGCGCCAAGTTCATTTCGCCCGCATGGACAAAGGCGTTGCGTGCTTGAACCAAGGCGTCAATCTGATCGTAAAGCGTCACTTTCCGACGCCTAAAGGGCTCGCGCATGGCGGCTGCCAGATCAAGCCCGCTATCTAGAAGGCGAAAGTTTTCACCGATTAAGCTGGGCCGTTGAAACGAGAAGCATTCAGATACAGCCTGCTCTATTGATTTTCTACCAATCGCAATATGTTCTAAATGATTATGGCTAAGTCGGGCCTTTTTCAGAACCTGCTCTCGTCTGTCTGCGCATTTTAAGACAGCTACGAACGTTGATCGGAAGTATTCCTCCCACACTGCAATAATAAACGGTATGAGTAGATTGTTAGAAAGGAGACGGGGATTGATATCGTCCATAAACTTCCATCCAGAGGACTTATCCCGAGCTATATTCCCGTCTAATTTTCTGGAAGACAAATATATTCGCGCTTTCATGAGGGAATTGTGGAATTGCCAGCGGGCGAGAAAGCATCCTGAAACCAGGGGAGATGGCGGCGGCTCGTCGGGTCGCCAATACCGGTTTCGTCCTGCATCAGTATCGAAGTGACCACCGAACAAGTCGCGTATCAACGCGATGGTTTTGTTTTGATGGAGCAAATCCCAATGACTTCGGGAGACAGTTGATCTCGTATCAATGGCGATTTGGCCGTTCTCTTTATAGACTTGAAGCTCGACGCCATACCACGAGCGATAATCAGCCTCATCGTACCAGTGATAGCTGCTCACCATGTTTGGTACGCGAAGGGTGTCGCGCATGCGTCGGTATCCCAGCAGATCTACGATCTGAAGAACCCTTTTGAGGTTCGTCCCGGCTGGCAGTTCATTTCGCGACGTGTAGCTCATCCACGGAGGTTAAACCGAGCAGATGCCGGCTGTCACCTCTGTCACCTCGTGCGTGATGGGCGATTAAGGGTTGTCGGACGGTGGAACGTCTGCTTTGGGGAAGCTGTCGATCGATCCTAGACGCCGTGAATGGGTCGTAAGGGCCAAATCGATTGGAGTATCAAGCGTCAAATTTCGACCATTAGGACGCGGAAATGATCCTCATGGGTCTCGACCGATAAGGACCTACTTAGAAGGCCGAAGCTTTGTGAACCCCGGTTCAAAGTGCTTGAAACTGGTACACCGAGCTGGTACCCTATCGGCGGTAAACCTTAAGGGCCGCCTAGCAAAATCAATGACTTAGTGGTCAAAGGGGAGGATCTCGCTCCCTCCGCCAATCCATCCTAACTTTCTGACTTCGTCCGAAACTCCTGTGCTCGCATGGGGGTTTCGTGCACACCGGAGGCGTGGACTTGCCTAAAGTGACCTCCTTAGCTCTCGATTGAATAACATCTGTGACCCTCGATCTTTGGGGGTTCGCGGTGAACCGGGGTTCACAATTGGCCGAGCTTCACGCAGCGAAGGGCTTACAGAAAAACCCCTCCGATCGGCGCTGGCTCCCTTCGTGGCCGGCAGCTAGGGGTTTGGTCCCCTCGTAAGCCTATGGCGTTCCTAGGGGCCTCCTAGCGCGTTGGGTAGCCCCCACAGCGGGCGAAGGCTTCTCCACACGTGTCTAGGCCCTATGGTGGAAATATGCCGATGTCGGATCGGCCTTCGGCATGGAGGTGGCTGAGGTCAAGGTCAGGGATCTCTAGGCGGTTTAGTGCTTCGGCCAACTGCGCTGGCTTGAAACCTTGGCCGTAATGTTCCTCCATCCCTCCGAACGCCCATCCACCAATTACGAGAATACGAGGATCGAAGATGCCCGCATCACGGAAGAGGTCGCGGAAGCCGTGTCGAAAGGAATGGAAGGTCTTGCGCCGATCCACAATGGCAACACTGTCCAAGAAATTCGCAAACCATTTCGAGAAGTTGTCCGAAAGATAACCCGTCGAGGCTTTGGTTAGATGTGGAAATAGCGGGGCATCTTCACCATTCTGGCGCTGTGACGCCACATAGGATAGGAGCCCGATCTTGATAAGTTCAGGATGGACCGGCACAGCCCGCGTTGCATTGCGCGTCTTCAAGCTTTTGTGCTCAGCATCATCGTTTACATCGATAAAATGCATCCCATCCTTGTGTCCTATATCTCTAATTTGAAGCTGACATATTTCTTGAAGCCGCATACCGGAGTAAAGACCGATCAATGGTATCCAAAAACGATGATTGCGTGGCCTGTTTGGGCCGGGCTTGCTGTATCCCCGCCCATCGTCCTGGCAACCTACATAGATTGGTGAGTTGAATATGCGTTTCATTTCACTATTAGAGAATGCCTGACGGCCATCACTCTTCTTTTGGCGGCCAATCGTGCAACGAAGTCCTTTCGCCGGATTTTCCTTAATTAAATGCTCGTTTTCAGCAAAGGTCATCAGTTTAGAAAAAGCTGCTAAGTAGGTGTTGATCGTACGAGCATTCATCAAAGGTTGCTCAGACCGAACTTCACCAGCGATGATTTTCTTTCTTTCGGCTTCGATAATGTCCCTCCTTCCATCAATGGTCAGGCACTTAGTTGCGTTTGGAGGGAATGCAAAAAGGACTGCCTCAAGCGTACGCGCAACCTGACGATCGATACTATCAATCAATGTGGTACTTCCAATAACTTCTTTAAACAAGGCGTATTGCGCATCACGCTTCAACTGGGATTTAGAGGCTAAATTTTGCTCGGACCGGTTGGCGCTATGCTGCTTTATAAGATCTCCCAGAGTGACAAACCGGCGATTGGGGAGGGGAGTACCCGGATGCAGGTGGCCCCAGCGGACGTCACTTCGATGGAAAGTGCCTTCTCCTCTTGAAATGAGACGTCGTTGACGCTCTGTCTCGCCGGAGGAAATAAACCTGGCTAGATTTGTTACGGAGGCACTGCTACACCTAATCCCCTCATGTTGAAGGATCGTTATAGCCGGCCCGCTGTACACCTGCGCAGGGTCGGGGTCATGCTCTTTCAGCAACTGCTGCAAAGTTTCGGCATCAACAAAAGCGCTTTGGTCAATACGCTGCCCTTGGATGAAACACTTGCTGGCAAGATGCTCTAATTGCTCGTCAGATAGGACCGTATTCTCGTCGTATTCATAACTCGCATATCGCGCATATCGTCTAACCGGTCGCGGAATAGTAGCATTGCGGGCAGCGTCAATGCGGGATAGTGCCTGTTGTAGAGCTATGGGCAGCTCTCTAATGGCTGTCTTTCGATCCTTTGTACCCAAAGAGTGGTGAATTTCTGTGCTACCAAGCTTGGCTTGCACGTCTTTAGGCACGCGAAATCGAAACCAATAGGTCCCGTTGCGGTGAGGCTGAAGGTAACTGATACGGTTAGATGTCTTATGCACCAACCCACCCTTTGGATTGCCAGGATGACAGGCCACAGCCCTCATGGCAGTTCGTCGGCCGCGCTCCGGTAGGGAGGCGGAGGTCAACGTGTCGCTAACGAAAGGGAGGTTAGGGCAGGCATCGAAGGTTGTCACCAAGGGGCAGTGTACCGCGCTTGTGTACCAAACCACCTTTCTAAGTGGCTATGAACTCTCAACCATTTGACAAAGCACACGAACTGAAAATGGTGGTGGAGCTGAGCGGAATCGAACCGCTGGCCTCTGCAGTGCGATTGCAGCGCTCTCCCATCTGAGCTACAGCCCCGAACGTGCCGCTAGATAGAGCGGCGCCCTCCTGCCTGTCAATCGCGACCTTCGGTGGCCGTCAACCCTCCTGCTCGGCCCAGCTGCGCCCATCGCGCTCGATGAGCGCGATGGCCGAAGAGGGGCCCCAGGTGCCGGCCGTGTAGGGCTTCGGGGGCTCGCTCGCGGCCTGCCAGGCCTCGATGATCGGGTCGACCCAGGCCCAGGCGGCTTCCACCTCGTCGCGCCGCATGAACAGCGTCTGGTTGCCCCTGACGGTATCGAGGATGAGGCGCTCGTAGGCGTCGGGGTTGCGCACCGCGAAGGCGGCCGCGAAGCTCATGTCAAGCGACACGTGCTGCAGCCGCATGCCGCCCGGGCCCGGATCCTTGATCATCAGGAACAGCCGGATGCCCTCGTCGGGCTGCAGCCGGATCAGCAGCCGGTTCGGGGCCGGCTCGCCTTCGAACACCGAATGGGGCACCTTGCGGAAGCTCACCACGATCTCGGAGACGCGCGAGGGCAGCCGCTTGCCGGTGCGCAGGTAGAAGGGCACGCCGGCCCAGCGCCAGTTGCCGATCTCGGCCTTGATGGCCACGAAGGTCTCGGTCTGGCTCGGCTCGCCGAGTTCGTCGAGGTAGCCCGCCACCGCGCCGCCGGCCGAAGCGCCGGCCCGGTATTGGCCCCGCACCGTCACATGGGCGGCGTTGGAACCGTCGATGCGCTTCAGGCCTTTCAGCACCTTCAGCTTCTCGTCGCGCACGGCGTCGGCCTTCATGGACGAGGGCGGCTCCATGGCGACGAGGCAGAGGAGTTGCAGGATGTGGTTCTGCACCATGTCGCGCATGGCCCCGGCCTTGTCGTAATAGCCGGCCCGGCCCTCGACGCCGAGTTCCTCGGCCACCGTGATCTGCACGCTGTCGACATGGGCGGCGCTCCACAAGGGCTCGAACAGCGCGTTGGCGAAGCGCAGCGCCATCAGGTTCTGCACCGTTTCCTTGCCGAGGTAATGGTCGATCCGGTAGATCGACGCCTCGGGGAAGACCCGTCCAATGGCCTCGTTGACCGTCAAAGCCGAGGCCGCGTCCTTGCCGATGGGCTTCTCCAGCACGATCCGGGTGCGGGGCTGGTTAAGCCCGTGCCGGCCGATGCTCTCGGCGATCGGCACGAACAGGTCGGGGCCCGTGGCCAGGTAGTACACGACCGTGTCGTCGCCCCGCTCGTTGACCAGCGCCGTGAGTTCGTCCCAGCCCTCGTCGTGCTCCGCATCCGCCGCCACGTAGTGGATCCGCTCGATGAAGGGTTCGATGGCGCCGTTGGCCTTGGCGGCCGCTTCCTTGACCGACTCGCGCGCCATCTCCTGGTAGTCGGCCCGGTTGAGGTCGCGGCGCGCCACGCCGATGATGCGGGCCAGCGGCGGTAGTTGGCCCGCGAGATCGCGGTGCATCATGGCGGGCAGGAGCTTGCGCCGCGCCAGGTCGCCCGTGGCGCCGAAGACCACGAGCGTGAAGGGATCGACGGGGATGACGCGACTCGTCATGAGGTAAAGGCTCTCTTTCGACAGGCCGCCGCGATCGGTTCGACGGCCGGCCGGCACTGCTGCATGTCGGGCATGGCGATAGCAAGCGAGGCTAGCAACATGCGCGGCCCAAGCAAAGTCGCGGTAGCCTGCAACTTCGCTCCTCGGCGGCCACCTTCGGCCACCCCGCGCGTTGACAGAACTCCCGTCACACCATCAGGACATTCCCTTGAGCATTTTCGGCTCCATTCTTTCCAAGATCTTCCATCACGCCGGGGCACCGGCTCCCGATCCGCAGGCGGTCGCCGCGGCTACGACCACCTCGGCCCCGGCGCCCGACGGTCCCGCTCCGGCGACACCGGCCGCCGCGGGCGCGCCGACGGCTCCGATCGGCGGCGGTGCAATCGCGGGTGGATCGGCCCAGGTGGTCGATGTGGCGGCCGTGCTCGAAGGCCTCGCGGCCAAGAATCCCCAGAAACTCGACTGGCGCCACTCGATCGTCGACATGATGAAACTGCTCGACCTCGACAGCAGCCTTTCCTCGCGCAAGCAACTCGCGCAGGAACTGCACTATTCCGGCAGCACCGACGATTCGGCCACGATGAACCTGTGGCTGCACGGCCAGGTCATGACCAAGCTGGCCGAGAACGGCGGTAAGGTTCCGGACGACCTCAAGGCCTGAGGCGCTCGCCCGCTACAGGCCCGACGCGCCTTTCGGGGTGCCTGGCTGCGGTTCAGGGCTTCGGCGGGGCCGCATCAGCCGAGGGCTCCCCCGAGATCGGCGCAGGTGTCGAGGTGGGCGGCACTGGCCCGGTCGAGCCCGGCACGTCGCCGAAAGACACGGGTGTGTCCTTGTCGACCAGTGCTGCCAGGTTCAGCGCGTCCCAATTGGTGAGGCGGATGCAGCCGTGCGACTGCGTCTTGCCGACCGAGTCCGGGTTTGGCGTGCCGTGGATTCCATAGCCGTCATAGCTCAGATCCATCCACACCAGTCCCACGGGGTTGTTGGGACCCGGCGCGATCCTGAACGCCTCCTTGGAAGCGACGCCCTTGAAGTGGAACTTTGGAAAATATGTGTAGTCGGGGTTGTGAGCGATGCGGCGGATCGCGAACTCCCCGGTCGGTGCCGGCTTGTCGGTGCTGCCGATCGAGGCCGGATAATAGGCGAGGAGCCGCCCGTCCGCCGCGAGCGCCTCGACGTCGTGACCAGCCTTGTCGACCACCACGCGCGCGGCCTTGCCGGCCGGCTTGCCGCGCTCGACGTTGGCCACGACGATGTGCTGGCCGGCCGCGAAGGAGCGGCCCGGGTTCAACGCCGTGAGCAAGGGCTCGCTCATGTGGAAGCGTTCGGCGAGTTCCTCCCGGATATCGTGATAGCCCATGTGCTCCAGGTGCGACTGCGCCTCGAAGTCGAGCGGGATTCTCCGGGTGAACGGACCCTTGGCATCGGCGGGGGTCACCTCGGCGCCGGTCAGGGGAGTGGCCGCGCCGGCCGTCAGCCTGTCCCAGGTGGGCTGGTCGAGCCTGCCCGAAACGGGGAGGCTCATCTGCTTCTGATAGGCTGCGACCGCCTTGCGAAAGTTCTCGCCGTCGATCCCGTCGATGACGCCCGGCGACACATGCGCCCGATCGAGAAGCACTTCGGCCTTGACCACCTCGGGCTCGGCGCGCTCGCTGGATCTGTCGGGCAGAGGCGAGAAGGAGGCGTCTTGGACCGCCTTCTCGGATAGGGTAGCAGGGGCGGCCAGGGCCGCAAAGGGGCAGGCCGGCATAGCGCCGGCCGAGGCCAAGGCTACCGCAAGAAGCAGACGAGGGGTCATGACGGTTTCGCTCTGGAGGGCGGAGGTCAACGGCCTATGACGTCGTTTGTTCCTGAATGACGCCGCCGCCGAGCTTATGGCGGCCTCGGAGGTCAGATTGCGTCGAGGTCGCGGATCATGGCGGCACGCCCGGATGCATGGGCGGTCAGCAGGTGGACGTGGATCTCATTGGCACCACCCGCAATGGCATTCTGCAAGCCAGCGCTCGAGAAGAACAGGTCCGGCAAAGCCCCGGTCTCGTCGGCCGCGAGGATGCGGCCCCCGCCGTCGTCACGCCGCGACACCGCCAGCACGACCGCGTCCTCGAAGCGGGGAAGGGCGTCCGCCGAGCCGGGCCGGCCGAGCGGGAAGACCGAGAAGAGATACCGCCGCCCGCTGGCCCCGCGCCAATGCCGGAACCGACTCGACACGGCACTGCCGGCAAGGCTGGCCAGCGGGGTGTCGCCCGAACTGGGTCTGCCATCCGCAGGCCGTGAGGCGGCCGCGGCGGGACGGGAAAGAGCGCTGAGGGCTGACGGTGTCACGGTCGTTCTCGTCCTGGTCCGGATGAGAACAAACATAGAACTTCGAGTCCGTCACGGTCAATCCGTGGAGCGTTGTTTTCCCGCCCGAAATGAGGTCAGCCGGCCGGAGCCGCTATGCCCGGCACATGGGACGCAAGCTCCGGGTCAGCTTCGAAGGCCTCGGCCGCGAGGGCGTCGCTCGCGGCCTCGATCCGGTCGCGCAGCAGCGTGTGGAAGACCGTCCGGTCGAGTCCGGGCGGGATCGGCGGCAGGAATTCGATCACGATGGTGCCGGGGCGGCGAATGAAGGAGCGGCGCGGCCAGAACAGGCCCGAGTTCAACGCTACCGGAAGGCAGGTGGCGCCGGTCTCGGCGTAGATGAAGGCTGCGCCGAACTTGTAGTCGGCGGGCGCCCCGGGCGGCCGCCGTGTGCCTTCCGGGAAGATTAGGAACTGACGACCCTCGGCCAGGACGTCCTTGGCCCTTCGACTGACCTCGGTCAGGGCGGAGCGTCCCTGGCTGCGGTCGACTGCGATCTGGCGGCTCATCGCCAGGTACCATCCGAACAGCGGGATGCGGGTCAATTCCCGCTTGAACACGAATGTGAAATCCGGAAACAGGCCCGACAATGCGATGATCTCGATGAAGGACTGGTGTTTCGCCGCCACGATGCAGGCCTGAGGCGGGACGTTGGCGAGCCCCCGGAACTCCACGCGCGTGCCGCAGATCGCCCGCAGCAGGACCAGCGACGCGCGGCCCCAGATATTGGCCATCCGCAGCACGGCGTGACGCCCGCACGCCAGCGCGGGCAGCCCGATGAGCATCAGGCCGATCAGCAGGAGGTAGAACAGCAGATTGAACAAGGCGGAGCGCAGGGCCAGCATGACGCCCTTCTGCCAAAGAGCAGGGCGGGAGGCAAACCTGGCGGGGGCCGAGCAACTTGCACGTCCGGGTCCTGCGGGCTAGCACTCGACCCGACACGAACGCGCGCGAGGACCCATGCCGGCCCATAAGCTTCTGCTCCTTCCGGGGGACGGCATCGGGCCGGAGGTGACAGCCGAACTCGAGAAGGTCATTGGCTGGTTCGAAGACGCGGGCGTGGTGCGGTTCGAGATCGAGCGCGGTCTCGTCGGCGGTGCGGCCTATGACGCCTATGGCGCCCCGGTCGGGGAAGCCGACATGGATCGCGCCCGGGCTGCGGACGCCATCCTGCTGGGCGCCGTCGGCGGACCGCGATGGGACGCCGTGCCCTATGAACTCCGGCCCGAAGCCGGCCTGCTGCGCCTCCGCAAGGACCTCGGTCTCTTCGCCAATCTCCGTCCAGCCATCTGCCATCCCGCGCTGGCCGATGCCTCGTCGCTGAAGCGGGAACTGGTCGAAGGCCTCGACATCCTGATCGTGCGCGAACTCACCGGAGGCGTCTATTTCGGCGAACCGAAAGAGATCATCGACCTCGGCAACGGGCAGAAACGCGGCATCGACACCCAGGTCTACGACACCTTCGAGATCGAGCGCATCGCGCGCGTTGCCTTCGAACTCGCGCGGCAACGCCGCAACACCGTCACGTCGTCCGAGAAGCGCAACGTGATGAAGAGCGGCGTGCTCTGGTTCGAGACCGTGACGGCGCTCCACGCGCGTGATTACGCCGATGTGAGGCTGAACCACCGGCTCGCCGACGCGCTCGGCATGCAGCTCGTGCGAGCCCCGAAACAGTTCGACGTCATCGTGACCGACAACCTGTTCGGCGACATGCTGTCGGATGTCGCCGCCATGCTGACCGGTTCGCTCGGCATGCTGCCCTCCGCCTCCCTCGGCGAGGTCGATCCGGCGACCGGGCGGCGGAGGGCGCTCTATGAACCCGTGCACGGCTCCGCGCCCGACATCGCCGGCCGCGGCATCGCCAATCCACTGGCGATGATCGGTTCGCTCGCGATGGCGCTGCGCTATTCCTTCGACCTCGGTGCCGAGGCCGAGCTGCTGGAGCGTGCTATGGCGTTGGCGCTGGCCGACGGCAACCGCACGGCCGACATCGCCAGACCGGGCGAGCCCACCATTTCCACCGCCGCCATGGGCGATGCCGTGATTGCGGCGCTTGAGGACCTGAAAGCGTGAGCCGCAACCTGCCCAGGTCGACCCTTGACGGGTTCCGCTCGCCGCTGACCGTCTATGAAACCACGCGGCGGCCGCGATCGCCTTGCACAGGCTAGGGTCCATTGGCCGGCCGAATTCACCAGCCAAAACTCAGCCGTCGAAAAAGCCAGCGGTCGAAAGGGTCACTCGTCGAAAGGAAGCGGGATGCGGGGTTGCGCCGACGGATTGAACCGCGGATTCGTGGGCGGCAGGTCGAAGCGGCCCGGCAGTGCGGATTCGCCGAAGAACGCCGGTTCGAAAAACGAGTAGACGTTGCGGTGCTCGGATGTGTTGGCCAATATATATTCGGGTGTGGACGACCCGACCGGCACCACGTTTCCGGGATCGAGGAAGCTGCGCTTCTTCACCGTGAGCGGTCGGCCCTCCGTCGCGTCCGAGATCTCGGCCACTACGACCCTCCTGGCCGACCTGACGGCATGCACCTTCTTGGTGGTCTGCGCCACCGCGGCACCCATGGTCAGCAAACCGAACGCTGCCGCAACCGTGAGCAATGTAATTGAACGATGTGCCATGCTGTCCCGGCCCCAACTCCGTCGTGATAGCCTAACTGGACGATCGTGGTTAAGTTTCCATTGTCGTCGGGTTTCCGGTCTTAACGTTGACGGAAACCTACCGCGATGGGTCCGCGGAGTCGCGGGATTTCATTGTCCGGGTCGAGCCATTCGGCGCGGCGGCCGGCGAGGGCCGGAAACCCGGACGCGCCAGGGAGATCCGTCGCATTCAGGGCTTGGCTGCCCCCACCACAGGCCGAGCCCGCCCGGCGTTCCGCCGCCACGAAGACAGCACGGAGCGGCCCGTCGTCTCTCGCCGACAGGAGATCGATCCGATCGATCGCGCAGGCCAGGGCAGCCCGTCCGAGGGGACGGTCCGGCGATCCGCACGCGAAACCGGCGATGCGCAGCACGCCCGGGCCCGGCGGCCCGCGAAAGCCGAGGCAGGGCGTCGCGCTGCCGGCTTCCCAGAGGAGGAGGTCGGCCGCCTCGATGGTGCCGAACCGGGTCTCGGCAGGCGCCGCCGCCCCGATCCGCGAGAGCGTCGCGTGACGGTCCCGGGCGAGCCCGGCGAGATCCTCGGCGAGACCTCGCGCGGTCTCGCGGTCTACCGCGGCACGGCGGCGGAGCAGCGACAGCTGCAGATAGGGCTTGGCCGTGCCGGGGCTGCCGAAGGTCAACACGTCCTCGCGGGCCCCGTCGGGCCGATGGCGCCGCGCTCGATAGACCAGGGGCAGTTTGGCGAAGTCGGTGCCGGCGAGGTCGTAGACCGCGATGGGGCGGTTGATCTCGGCCCAGTCCCGCCCCGGCGGCGAAGTCGCCGAGGCCTGCTCGGCTGGCCCGCGTGCCGCCACGACAGCGATCGCGGCTTCGAGGCCGCCCGCCGTGAGGCCGACCGCGGTCAGCACCATGATGCCGGTGCTCAGCAGCGGGCCGAAAGTGCGGCTCCGCGCAAGCCTGCGCAGGATTGGCCCGAGCCCGGCCAAGCGCGATCCGGCCAGACCGGACGAGGCTTGCCCGAAGGAGGGAAGGGAGAGCTTCACGAGACCGACATCGCGCCACCGCGCATCCCCGACGCGGGATGCATGGCTCGACCATGCCGGCCCGGTCGCCAGTCATCCGTTACCGGGCGGAGCCGATCTCACCTCAGCGTCAACGGGGGGTTAGCGAGAACGGCGCGATCCTCGACATGTGGTCGGAAGACCGGCACGGATCTGGTCACCGGCCGAACACCCCGTCGAACAGGCCGTCGAGGTGGCGGGCCGCAAAGACCGTGACGTGGCCGGCATCGTAGAACAGGGGATGGCCGTCACGCACCACGGGACAGCTGATCCCGTCGCACATCGCGGTCGCCGGGTCGATCAGGCCGAAGCCGAAACGATCGCGTAGCGCCGCGATGATGTCGGTGCTGGATCGCTGGGCTTCGCGGGCCGCGGCTTCGCGCGGCGGGGGTGGTGGTGGCTCGTGCCGCAGGGCCGCGATGGCGAGGGTGCGGGGCACGGGATAATCGGCCTGCGGCGGCGCCAGAAGCACGACCACCTCCACCCCGGCCGCCCGCAGCCCGGCCAGAGTGGTCTCGAGCCCGTGAACCGCGTCACCGTAGCCGAACCAGTCGGCCCCGAGCACGACCTTGCGGATCCCGGGATGGGCCGCGACAAAGGCGAGCGCCGCGCCGTTGAAGACCTCGCAACCCGGCAGGGCCGCAACCGCGAAGCCGACCAGTGGCGGGCATTTGCTGAAGATCAGCGCCAGTCCGGCAGCCTCGTGCTGTCGGGCTTCGCGGTCGAGGGCCGGCACCCACATGCGGGCGTAGCTGTTGCCCCACAGCACCACGCTGGGCACCACGCCCTCGGCGCCGAAGCGGCAGGGGTAGGGGGCAGCGGCGTCCGGCGTCGGCGGTACCGGGCACTCGCCCTCGATCCGATCGTAGTGGCCGTCGGCCAGGGTGAGCACATCGGCCGGCAGCCGCGCCAGGGGCAGGAGCCCGCGGCCGGTCAGGTCCAGCGTGGCGCCGAGGGCCAGGGCCATCGCCATGGCGGCAGCGGCACCGGCCAGGAGCCCTCGACGTGACGGCAGCGCCGTTCTGTCGAGGAAGGGGCGTTCGACCATGGCACGGGAAGCGGTCGACAACAGCACGGCCGTGCCGAGCAGCAGGAGCCGGGTGGCGAGCGGCAGATCGGCCCCCCGTCCGTACCGGACCATCACCAGCAAGGGCCAATGCCACAGGTAGAGCGAGTAGGAGATGCGACCCAGCCAGGCCAAGGGTTCCGAGCCGAGCCAATCCGAAATCCTGTTGGGCCGCGAGCCGCCGAGAATGACGAGGCAGGCGCCGATGCAGGGCGGCACCGCCGCGAGACCAGGGAACGGCGTTGCGGCGCCGTAGCCGAAGATCGCGGCCCCGACGGCCGCGAGACCTGCGGCCACCAGGACGGCGCTCCGACGGCTCTCGATGCCAGGCAGCCATCCGGCGCCAAGGCGGCGCGAGGTCGGGAGCGCGAGCGCCAGGGCGCTGCCGACCAGCAGTTCCCAGGCGCGCGCCGGCACCAGATAGAAAGTTGCGGCCGGAGCATGGGCCGTGCCCCAGATGCTGCCCGCGAACGACACGGCCGCGATCCCGGCGATGGCGCCCGCCGTGGCGCGTGGCCTTCCTTTCGACGCGAGGAGCAGCAGCGGAAACAGCAGGTAGAACTGCACCTCGACCGCGAGCGACCAGGTATGGAGCAGCGGCTGGAGCGTCAGGTTGTCGGCGTCGAAATAATCCGCCGCCACGCGGTCGAAAAGGATGTTCGACCCGAACAGGGCTGCCGATCCGACGCTCTTGCCCAGCAGGCGCATGTCCTCGGGGAGGAAGACGAAGAAGCTCGCGGTGCCGCAGGCCAGCAGCATGGCCGCGAAGGCCGGCACGATGCGGCGGAGGCGGCGCTCGTAGAAGCCGACGAGCGTGAAGCGGCCTCGGGCGAGATCGGCCCGGGCGATGGCCGTGATGAGATAGCCGGAGATGACGAAGAACACGTCGACGCCGACGAAGCCACCCGAGCATCCGGCAAGGCCGTAGTGGAACATCACCACGGCCAGCACGGCGACCGCGCGGAGCCCCTCGATGTCGGCCCGGTAGGATCCTCGCTGCCCGTCATCCGTGGCGCGCGATGCCGAACGCTCACGGACCGTGGCGGTCATGCTGTCCCGTATCTCCCGCGCCCGACGAGACGAACCGCCGACGCCTCGACATCATACGTCACGAGGCGGTGGGTCCCGCAGCGCGATGCCGGTGCCGACCCCGGTCCCCTGGGGATCCTACAACAAAAACCCCGCCGCATTGCTGTGGCAGGGTCGAACACAGAACCGGTCGCCTCGTCCGGTCAGGCGGCAGCAGGCGCCGGTTCGGCCGCCACGGCCTGCTTCTTGGCGATCTCGCGCTTCAGGGCGCGGGTCCGCTGCGAGAGATCCTCGTCATGGGCCTTCAGCAGAAAGGCATCGAGCCCACCGCGATGCTCGACCGAACGCAGCGAGGCCGCCGCGATGCGTAGCCGCACACGACGCCCCAACGCGTCCGAGATCAGCGTCACCGAGCAGAGGTTCGGCAAGAAGCGCGTCTTGGTCTTGCGGTTCGAGTGGCTGACGAGATGGCCGGTCTGAACGGCCTTGCCGGTCAGTTCGCAGCGGCGTGCCATTGTGGTCTTCCTTAACGGATATGTCGCGAGGCTCCGTCGGAGCGGCCGGACGCCATTCCCCGGTCGCTCGCGGCGCGAATACGGAGGCCGGTCTATAAGGGAGCGCGGGCCGGGCCGTCAAGCGCGCGGCAACGCGCGCCCGGCAGCACGATCAGGCGATACGCGCCATGCGCTCGACCCGCCGGCGGTCCCCTACGGGCTGGAACGCCACACGGGCGTGCTCCGAGCAATAAGGCATGCTGCCGGCCGCGCGGCAGCCGCAGAAGCGGAATTCGGCACTCGTCGGGTCGCCCAGCGGCCACCGGCACATAGCGGCACTCAGTTCCAGGATGGTGACGCGGTCCGACAAAGGAATCACGACGTCCTTGGTCGACCGCAGCACCGGCATGTCGAACGTGATCGGCACCGCGGCCGCCGTGACCTCGAGCCGAGGCTTGGCCTCCGTCGAGACGGGAGCCGGCGCAACCGGCATCACGTGGGCGTGGTGCTCATGGCCCGGCACGAGAGGCTGGGTTCCGGCCTGCGGCGGGTGCATCGTGACCACGGCGGCCTGTTCGACCGGCATCGACGCCGGCTGAATTACGGTGCGGCCCGACAGGCCGAGGCGATGAACCTTGCCGATCACGGCGTTGCGCGAAACGCCTCCGCCGAGTTCGACTGCGATCTGGCTGGCGCTGCGCCCCTCGAGCCAGAGTCTACTCAGATGCCCCACACGCTCTTCAGTCCAGGACATGACCTCTCCTCCTCGCAGCCGTAAAGGCGACGTTCGAAATGTAAAACGCACAACAACGCTGCTGCCGTAATCTTGAGCTGCGGTGCACAAACACTTGCCAGGACGCCGCAGGCGGTCATGATCGACACGTCGGACGCTACACGACCGTGCGAATCGCGCGCAAGAGTCGAAGACGAGATTGGGAGATTTTCCCCAGCCAACTGTTGCTGAAACAGCGCATTTGGCGCGAAATCGCGCGTGAAACGATCAGGCCGCGCCTGATTTGACCTCGTTGGAGGGAGCCTTTAGAGAGATTTAACAACCATGTCGCCCCGCCGGAGCGGCATCCATCGACGTCCGACCGAGGTCGCTCGACCGATCCGGGTGGAACGGCACTCCCGTCGGGACGCTCCCCCGGGCCTGGCTCCCATGCTGCGGGCGGGGGCGGAGGGCGCGGTGATGGCCCGACCGGCCGCTCCCCCAACAGGACCGTTCGCGGGGCCGCGGCGGCTAGGGATTCCAGAACCGTGTCGCTCCCTGTTCCGTCCCATATCCTCCCGACTTATGCGCGCGCGCCCCTCGCTTTCGAGAGCGGCGAGGGCGCTTGGCTGACCACGACCGATGGCCAGCGCTACCTCGACCTTGGCGGCGGCATCGCGGTGGCGTCGCTCGGCCACGCGCATCCCCACCTCGTCGCGGCCCTGGCCGAGCAGGGCGCCAAGCTCTGGCACACGTCGAACCTGTACCGAATCCCGGGCGGGGAGCGCCTGGCCGACCGGTTGGTCGAGAACACCTTCGCGGACGTGGTGTTCTTCACCAACTCGGGGGCGGAAGCCAACGAAGCCGCCATCAAGATGGCGCGCAAGTACCAATCGGCCTGCGGCCATTCCGAGCGGTTCCGCATCGTCACCTTCGAGGGCGCGTTCCACGGGCGGACCCTGGCCACGATCGCGGCCGGCGGTCAGCAGAAATACATCGACGGCTTCGGCCCCAAGGTCGAAGGCTTCGACCAGGTGCCGTTCGACGATTGGGCGGCCTTCGAGGCCGCGATCGGTCCGGAAACCGGCGCCGTGATGATCGAACCCATCCAGGGCGAGGGTGGCATCCGAGCGGTGGCGTCCGAGCGCCTGCGGGCTTTGCGCTCGGTCTGCGACCGGCACGATCTCCTGCTCATCTTCGACGAGGTGCAGACCGGGGTCGGGCGCACGGGCGCCTTCTTCGCCCACGAGCGCGCCGGCGTGACGCCCGACATCATGTCGATCGCCAAGGGCATCGGCGGCGGCTTTCCGATGGGGGCCTGCCTGGCCACCCGCGAGGCCGCCAAGGGCATGACGGTGGGAACCCATGGCACGACGTTCGGCGGCAATCCGCTCGCCATGGCGGTCGGCAATGCCGTGCTCGACGTCGTGCTGGCGCCCGGCTTCCTCGACCGGGTAGCGCGTGCCGGGCTCGGGCTGAAGCAGCGCCTCGCGGCACTGCAGGACCGCTATCCGGGCGTCATCGCCGAGATCCGTGGTGACGGGTTGATGATGGGCCTGCGTTGTGCCGTGCCCAATGGGGATGTGGTGGCGGCGGCGCGCCACCACCACGTCCTGGTGATCGCGGCAGGCGACAACGTCGTGCGGCTGCTGCCGCCGTTGACGATCAGCGACGACGAGATCGCCGAAGCCGTGCGCCGGCTCGATGCGGCCTGCGCCGACATCGAGGCTCACCGCGCGCCCGGCGCTGTAGCGGCCGGGGGCGAGGCCGGGCCGCACCGGACCTCGGCGGTCCACAAGGGTGCGGCGTGACGGCGGGCTCGCGCAAGCCGCAGCACGCCGGGACGCCGCGGCACTTCCTCGACCTCGACGCGGTGCCGGCGGGCGAGTTGCGCGGCATCGTCGACGCCGCCATCGCGATCAAGAGCCGCCGCAGGGCCGACGGCAAGGCGGCGCAGCCGCGGCCGCTCGCGGGCCGCACCCTCGCCATGATCTTCGATCAGCCCTCGACGCGCACGCGCGTATCCTTCGAGGTCGGCATGCGCGAACTCGGCGGCGATGTCGTCATGCTGACCGGTGCCGAGATGCAGCTCGGGCGCGGTGAATCCATCGCCGACACGGCGCGGGTGCTGTCGCGCTACGTCGACTGCATCATGATCCGCACGCTCGAACGGTCGCTCGTGGAGGAATTGGCGCGCTACGCCACGGTGCCGGTGATCAACGGCCTGACGAAGGCCTCCCATCCCTGCCAGGTAATGGCCGACGTGATGACGTTCGAGGAGCATCGCGGCGCCATCGCGGGCCGGGTGGTGGCGTGGAGCGGCGATTCAAACAACGTCATGGTCAGCTGGGCCCATGCGGCGCAGCGGTTCGGTTTCGAGATGCGCATCGCGAGCCCGGCGGAACTGGCGCCGGCGCCGCAACTGCTCGACTGGGCCCGGCGCAACGGCGCCAGGCTCACGGTGACGCATGACCCTTATGAGGCCGTGCGTGGCGCCGATGTCGTCGTGTCGGATTGCTGGGTGTCGATGGGCGACGACGACGGCAACCGCCACAACCTGCTGGCCCCCTATCAGGTGAACGCGCGACTGATGGCCGTGGCCGATCCCGAGGCGCTGTTCATGCATTGCCTGCCGGCCCACCGCGGCGAGGAAGTGACTGACGACGTCATCGACGGCCCGCAGTCGGTGGTCTTCGACGAGGCCGAGAACCGCCTCCATGCGCAGAAGGGGATCCTGGCCTGGTGCCTGGGCGCGTCGTCACCATGATGCCGGCGGGCCTCCAGAGGGGCTCGGCCGTGGAACGCCCGGTGTCCGACCTCGGCCAGGACGACCTCGTGCTGCCCTTCGCCGTGGCGCCGCTCGATCTCCGCGGCCGGGTGGTGCGGCTCGGGCCCGCGATCGACCATATCCTGACCCAGCACCGGTATCCCGATGCCGTGTCCCGCCTCGTCGGCGAGGCTGCGGCACTGACGGCGCTGCTCGGCAGCGCGCTGAAGATCGAGGGACGGTTCCAGCTTCAGACCAAGACCGACGGCGTCGTGGACATGCTGGTGGTGGACTTCGACGCACCAGACCAACTGCGCGCCTTCGCGCGCTTCGATGCCGAGAAGGTCGAGGCGGCGGGGCGGCTGACCCCGGCCGAACTGCTGGGCCGGGGTCACCTGGCGCTGACGATCGACCAGGGTCCCGAGATGTCGCGCTACCAGGGCGTTGTGCCGCTCGAGGGGCAGGGGCTCGAAGCCGCCGCCCACCAGTATTTCACGCAGTCCGAACAGATCCCGACGATGGTGCGGCTCGCGGTGGCCCAGAGCGTGACGGGCCGGGGCAGTCATTGGCGGGCCGGCGGGCTCCTGGCGCAGTTCCTGCCCGAATCCGAGGATCGCCGCCGCCGGGCCGACCTCGATCCCGGCGACGCTCCGCCCGGTTTCGTGCGGGACGCGCCCGAGGACGACAGCTGGGCCGAAGCCAAGGCGCTGGCCGGCACGGTCGAGGACCACGAACTCGTCGACCCGACGCTATCCAGCGAGCGGCTGCTCTACCGGCTGTTCCACGAGCGTGGCGTGACGGTGTTCGACCCTCAGGCCCTGCGCGACGCCTGCCGCTGCTCGCGCGAGCGCATCGGGGGCATGCTGCGCTCCTTCACGCCCGAGGAGCGCCGTGACATGATCGGCCCGGAAGGTCGCATTGGGGTCACCTGCGAGTTCTGCGGCGTGCACCGCGATTTCGACCCCGCGGAATTCGATCCCGTGCAGTGACGACACATCGCCACTCAATCGACCATCCCGGAGCCGCCACGACGCTTGTCCGCTGGGGTTCGCCTCGGCGACCTCCCTTTGGCCTGACCGGGCAGGTCGAAGTCTTGCCGGCCTCCGGCCGGCAGCGGAAAGGGTAGCGCGACCTCCTCCATAGCTCGCCTGGTCGAAGCAGGGAGCTTCGCCACGCCGCGCTGGATGAGACGCCGCCACTCGGGGCCCCGTCCCCAAGCCTCCTCGAACGCCGGCGCCACAACATGGTCGCGACCCACCATGAACAGCGACTCGATCAGTTCCCCTGCCTGCAGCACGTCCTTGCGTGCCTTGGCCTGCGCGAGCGGGTCGTCGCGCCGCCTGTTGCTGATGATCAGCTTATGGACAGCGAAGCGCTCGGGTGCCGGGACCTGAACCGGAATCCCCGGTCCATAGAGTACGACCGACCGCACCGGACGGTGGATCAGATAGTCAAGGAACCGCAGCGGTTGTGCCGCGCCGCCCAGGGCGGGCATCGCTGCGGGCGAACCCGTCTGGTCGTCGCTCCCGCGGTGCGGGGTCAGGAAGTCGACACGGAATCTGCCGGCGTTCTCGAATATGACCGGCCCGGCGTGGTCGTTCAGGCCTGGGAGAGGTTTGAACGAAGGGTCGACGCGGCGAAGCACATCCGTCATGTCGGACACGCTGTCCTCGACGAAGATGGACACCGACCGGAACTGTGCGACATCGACGTCCCCTGTGGTGGCCGAGGCCAGGGAGGGCCGTGCGCCGATCAAACCGCCATAGGTCTGATACGCGGCCGTCCCGACGAGCACCGCCCGGAGCCGGAAGACGCCAGCCTTCGCGAGGGCCTCGACGACCCGGCCGATGGCGGCCGGGGGACGTGGCATCCCCGCGCCTGCAAGCGCGTCGACGAGACGACCGCGATCGCTCCGAGACTCCTTGAGCTGCCGGAAGCCCCGCACCCTATCGCTGATCGCAGGATCGTCCGCCGGGCCAACGTAGAGAGCGTAGCGCTTCGGCATGTCCTCGCCCGCGACCGGACCGGGTCGGTAACCTTGGTAGTACCAGTAGCTTCGCATAATCCCTTCGCGATTCGTCCTGTCTCGCGTCACGAAGCTTCCGTTCTCCGGGAATTGCTCGTCGAACATGGCGTCGAGGCTGCGATCCAGGAGTTCGGCGAACAGAGTATGCTCGGTGAGGGCGAGGAGACGAGGCATCGCGGAACCCATGTGTCCTAACGGGGTGTTTACATGTACGGTACATGCAAACACCCCGTTTGGACACACGGCGTAGACGGGCGCGACCTTGCGCGATCTGCTTCTTCGGGGTGGGGCAGTCGCCCGGCAGCTATGCGCTCCCTTGAAGGCGCGGCAGCCAGGTGCCATTGACCCTGCAAGGATGTTCCAACAGGCTGAACCATTCCATGAGCTATGACCTCGTCGTGATCGGTACGGGCCCCGGGGGTTACGTCTGCGCCATCAGGGCGGCGCAGCTCGGGTTGAAGACGGCTGTCGTCGAGAAGCGCGCCACGCAGGGCGGCACCTGCCTCAATGTCGGCTGCATCCCGTCGAAGGCCTTGCTGCATGCCTCCGAGATGTTCGCTGCGGCGTCCCACGATCTTCCGGCGCTCGGCGTCAAGGTCGGGACGCCCGAGCTCGACTGGGCCGCGATGGGCCGGCATCGCGACGAGACGGTGGCGGCCAACGTTAACGGCGTCAGCTATCTGTTCAAGAAAAACAAGATCGACACGTTCCATGGCGTCGGCACCGTGAAGGGCGCCGGCCGCGTCGAGGTCCGCAAGGACGACGGTACGGTCGAGACGGTCGAGACGAAGGCCATCGTGATCGCCACCGGTTCCGAGGTCGCGACCCTGCCCGGCATGGATGTCGACGAGAAGACGATCGTGTCGTCGACCGGCGCGCTCGTGCTCCCGGAGGTGCCGCAGCATCTCGTGGTGATCGGGGCCGGCGTCATCGGGCTCGAACTCGGTTCCGTCTACGCGCGCCTGGGCTCGCGCGTGGAGGTCGTCGAATATCTCGACCGCATCCTGCCGGGGCTCGACGGCGAGGTCGCCAAGACCTTCCACCGCATGCTGGCCAAGCAGGGCTTCACGTTCCACCTGGGCCAGAAGGTCAGCAAGGTCGAGCCCACCAATGCCGGCGCTTCCGTCACCTTCGCGCCCGTCGGGGGCGGCGAGGAGCGGCGGCTCGACGCCGACGTGGTGCTGGTGGCGACCGGCCGTCGCCCCAACACGGATGGACTCGGGCTCGAGGCGGCCGGCATCGCCACCGAGCGCGGGCGGGTCGTCATCGACGACCGTTTCGAGACCAACGTGCCCGGCATCTACGCCATCGGCGACGTGGTGCGGGGCCTGATGCTGGCCCACAAGGCCGAGGACGAGGGTGTGGCCGTGGCCGAGATCCTGGCCGGGCAGGCCGGCCATGTGAACTACGGCGTGATCCCGGCCGTGGTTTACACCATGCCGGAGATCGCCTCCGTGGGCGCCACCGAGGAGGAACTCGAAGCAGCCGGCATCGCCTATAAGGTCGGCAAGTTCCCCTATACGGCCAACGGCCGCGCCAGGGCCACGCGCCACACGGAAGGTTTCGTCAAGGTGCTGGCCGACGCGGCCACGGACCGGGTGCTGGGCGTCCATATCATCGCGTCGGTGGCGGGCGAGTTGATCCAGGAATGTTCGGTGCTGATGGAGTTCGGCGGTTCGGCCGAGGACTTGGCCCGCACCTGCCATGCCCATCCCACCATGTCGGAGGCCGTCAAGGAGGCCGCCATGGCGGTCGACCGGCGCGCCATCCACGTCTGATGCGGCTTCCAATGATCGACTTGGCAGCCCTATGACAATCCCACGGAGGCTTCCCGGACCCGCTTCGCAGATCCAGGACCCAGGCCCCTCCGCCCGCGGCCCGGTGGCGGACCGCCGGGACGGGTGATCGTCATGGTGTCGCCGGTCGAGGTGGCTGCAGAGTTCGGGGGGCATCGCCCGACGACAGATTTTGCCGAGACCCGCGCCCTGCTGGCGGCGACGGTGTCTTGCCCGCGTCTCGAATGCCGGCTGCAACGTGTAACCATGAGCCGCATTTCCGGTGTTACCACTGGCGATTCGTATCTTGCGCTTTTGCGACAGTTCACCTATTCGACGCTGTCAAGACGGTGAGGTTGATGAAAGATCGCGTGTCACTTCAGCTCGTGCGTCGACTGCAGCTTATCAAAGAAAAGCAATCCAGATGAGATTTCAGCCGCGACGGTTTGTAGTCGAGGTGAAGCGAGGAACGAACCGAGAGGCGTTCATTTCGCACGGTGACGGTCCCGATAGATTTGCCGGCGCGGAAGCTCTGATGTTCGGTGAACCGAAGCCACCCGTCGCCGCCGATCGAGAGTTCGCGGGCGCACCCGCGAAGCCGACCGGACGCATCCTTCCCGCGCTGGACGTTCCCGACCCCATCGTGACGGCCGAGCCGCAAGCGACGGCACGGCGTGGTCGTCCGCCGGGCTCGAAGAACAAGCCGAAACTGGCGGCCGCCTCATCCCGGCCGCTCTCCTCATCGACGATCGGGATCGGCACGCCCGGTCCCGTGATCGACGAGGTCGCGGCCGAAACCGACATCGGAGGTCGGCTCTACGGGTCGGGGCCCTCCGCGCGGGGCACGGTCGGGACGCCCGATAGCCTGGACGGGACGCCGAATGGAGCCCGTGGCCTTCGGGCGCGCTTGCGCCACCGGTCGCGGATCTTGCGACGCTACGTGCTCGGCACGGAACCGCGGCCCGGACAGCGTGGATCGCTTCGCGCCAGGAAGGCGGAGCGTTTTCTCTCGAACGTCGGTCCGAGGCCTCATCGGTAGCCAGCCGGCTGGTGGCCGGCATCGCATCGCGCCGATACGGTCCAACTGCGGATCATCCATGACCGGGACCTGCGTTCGGGCCGAACGGGCGTGAAGGACGCGCGCATGTGCTTCCGGCCGATATGCCACCAGGTCGCTGTATCTCGTTCGGGCCTGCGTGTTCGAGGTCTCCGCGACGACCTTGCGCCTCGGCGACAGTTTCAGGGACCCGCCGAGAACGGTGGGCTTCGCGATCTGCCTCGTCTTGAGTCTCTTTCGTCCCGCTTGCCAATCTCTCGATCCCGCTTGGACCGCCCGTGGACCGGTATCGGTGCAAACCGGATGGCCGCGGCCGGCATGATCCGGTTCGGCGACCCGCGACCGTCATCCGGGCCCCGTCGATCCTCCCGACCGTCGGATGCGCCATCGGCCTCGAGCCCACCTCGGGCGATTGACGGTCGAGGGTCGTCGGACCTTGCGCGGCAGCAGTGATGTGGCCCTCATGATCTCCCGGTTGCGCCGACCGGTGGGGCCGCGGGCGCGGCACGGCGCCGGCCCGCCATGACGGCGCTGTAGATGTCGAGCGTGGCGCCTTGCATCCGTTCGAGCGAGAAAGCGTCTGCGACATGGGCCCGGGCGCGCCGCGCCAGGGCGTCGCGCCCGCTGGCGCCGAGGGCCAGCGCCTCGCCGAGAGCCTCGGCCAGCGCCGGGGCGTCGTCGGGCGGCACGCACCAGCCGGTGCGAGCCTCGGCCGGCACCCGGGGAGGCGCGAGAACCGTCTCGGGCACGGCGCCGAGGTCCGAAACCACCACGGGCGTCCCCATGGCTTGGGCCTCGACGGCCGAGCGGCCGAAGGCTTCTGGTTTGGTCGAGGGCACCGCCACGACGCTGGCGGCCCGGAAGGCGGCCGGCATATCGGCGCAGTGCCCGACCCGGCGTACGACTCCCGCGAGCCCCGCCGCCACGATGGCCGCATCGATCTCGGCCATGTAGCGCCGGCGCTTCTGCGGGTCGCCCGCGAAGATGAAGATCGTGCCGTCGAGGCCCTGGCGCTTCAGGATGGCGGCCGCCTCGATCAGCACGCGATGGCCCTTCCAGCCCGTGAGCCGCGCCGCCAGCAGCACCACGCGCTCATGCGCTTCGACGCCCCATGCGGCCCGCAGCTTCTCGACCCGCGCCGGGCCGACCGCGCCGGGCGAGAAGGCCTTGAGGTCGGTGCCCCGGTGCACCACCTCGATCTGCGGCACCGCCCAGGGATAAAGCGACGCGACGAGGCCGCGGGTGTAGTCCGAGTTGGCGATCACCACGTCGCCCCGCGCCATCACGGAATTGTAGCGCAGCTTCAACGCGCCCGTGCCGCCGTAGCTGCCGTGGAACGTGGTCACGAAAGGCGTGCCGGTGAGCCGCGTCGCGCCGAGCGCCACCCAGGCCGGGGCGCGGGACCGCGCGTGGACCAGGGCCGGCCGCTCGAAGCGGATCAGCCGGGCCAGTCGGGCGACGTTCCAGGCCATGGCGGCCGGGTTCCTGGTGTCGGCCGGAAACGGGATCCAGATGGCGCCGCGCGCCTGCAACTCGCTGACGAGGCGCCCGCCCGAGGTCGCCACGAGGGCCCGTCCGCCCGCCTCCACGAGGGCGCCCGCGATGTCGATCGTGGTGCGTTCGGCGCCGCCCGCCTCCAGCGACGGGATGATCTGCAGCACGGTCTGGCCGGCGAGGGATTGCGGCGATGCGGTCAAGGACGAGGCTGACACTTGCGGCATCAGGCTCTGCGGTGTCTGTTCGGCATGGGTCGGCCTTCCGGATGACATGCCTTGATTATGCCCCACAATCACCAGCCGACAATGCTGGAACTGCGCGACGACTTCGGCGAGCGCCGGCTGGCCGTGGCGGCCCGGTCCGCCACGGCCGACGGTGAGGAGCGGCCCGGCGTGGTCTGGCTCGGCGGCTTCAAGTCCGACATGGAATCCGGCAAGGCCCTGGCGCTCGACGCCTGGGCCGAGTCCCGGGGCCGCGCCATGCTGCGCTTCGATTACTCGGGCCACGGCGCGTCGGAGGGGCGCTTCGAGGACGGCACGGTCGGGCTCTGGCTCGCCGACGCGCTCGGCGTCCTCCGGGCCGCGAGCCGCGGGCCGCAGATCCTGGTCGGATCCTCCATGGGAGCCTGGATCGCGCTACTGGCGGCGCGCGCCCTGGTCGCGGCGGGGGAAGCCGAGCACATCGCCGGCCTCGTGCTGATCGCCCCGGCAGTGGACTTTACGGAAAGCCTGATGTGGGCGCGGTTCGACCCCGAGGTGCGGCGCGCGATCGAAGAGACCGGCCGCTGGATGAGACCCAACCCCTACGGGTCCGGGCCCTATCCGATCACGCGGGCGCTGATCGAGGACGGGCGCCGTCACCTCCTGCTCGGGGGCGTCGTGCGAGCTCACGGCCCGGTCCATATCCTGCAGGGCATGCAGGATCCCGACGTGCCGTGGCAGCACGCCATGCTGCTGGTCGAGCACCTTGCGGCCGATCCGGTCAGCATCACGCTCGTCAAGGACGGCGACCACCGCCTGTCGCGCGACGAGGACATCGCCCGGCTGATCGCGGCGGTGGGAAATTTGGTGTGATAAGGGTGCCGAAGCCGATCGAGCGGCGGATATTCCCCGAGGGCCAGGATGGCCTCTGCAAGGGCGATGGGTCGCCTATGCCGCCATGCGCTGGTCGCGGTTGAAGAACCAGGATCCGGCGACCCTCTTCGCCATCGTCGTCGAGCACGCGGTCGCGGGGAGGAGCGATCCCAGCGTCCATCGGCACCGTGTGGCGCAGCCGCAGAAGCCGCGATAGATTGCATCCATGAGTCGCGAACCCGAGAACCTCGTCGTCCAACTGCTCCGCGGTATGCGGGCCGACTTGGCGGAGATGCGCGCCGAGGTGACGTCCGACGTGCACTCGCTCGGTGCGGATGTCGCCTCAGACCTGCTGGCCCTCGAAGCTCGGCAAGGCGGCGAACACAAGCAAACGCGCGACCAGATGGTCGGCCTGCGTCGCGCCGTCGTCGGATACCGTGCTTCCGTCATCGGCCACGGCGTCATCGACAGCGAGCTTGAGGCGCGGCTGCGTCGCGTCGAACAGCACCTCGACCTGCCGTCCTCGACGCGCCCTGACCCGGTCGGGAACGTGGCGCTCCGGATCGGGCGAAGTCCGACGAGGCGTCTTGGCCACGTAGCCATCGGAGGGCCGGGTGCGCGACCGTAAGCACGGTCTCGACCACGCCCTCGATGTTGGTTTGGACCTCGTGGTCCCAGAATCGCAACACCGTGAACCCGAAAGCGCGCAGTGCCGCATCGCGCCGCTCGTCGTGCTGGCGCTGAACGTCGAGGCCATCGTGCTCGCCGTCCACCTCGCTGACGGGCAGGCCCGCAGGCAGGCGAGACCGACGAGACCGGCCGCTAGATGCAACCCAGCCCTGACAACCCCGAGCCCTATCCTATCACCCGGGCGAGCCAGGGCCTATCCGCAAGGATCGAGACCTGTTGCGTCCGGTGAGTTATATTTTGAATAGCTCCTTAAGCAACTGTCGATCGAAGCCCTGCCGGATTACCTCCCTTGCCAGAAAGGGATAGCGACGCTCGAGGAATCCAATCGATACGTCTCCACGTGCATAGTCCAATAGGATGTTGCATCGATCCTGGACGTAGTTGTCGTCCTGGTTGAGCCTTAATGAATTGATGGTGTTGGCTATCTGTTTTCGAAGGGGCTTTTCGAGGGCCGGATTAGGCCTGAGCAGGCAAGCTGGAAGGTCCATGTAGAACCAATCATCCTGAATCTGGAACGGGTCCAGAATGCCTGAAAGATTGCTTTTCGAATTGTTTACTCTCCCACTAGCCAGGCGAAAGTTGCTCCACTCGTACGCGAGGCGGGGATGAGTAGTTTTAGGGAGAAAATGATCTACGGATCCCTGCTCGGGCAGGTACATCGCTGTATATGCACAGACGCCAGAGTACGCCGCATGAAGCTCACGCCCAGCCTTGCTCCAAAAATTCTTCCTTCTAAATTGTTCTGAGGTCGGCGCCGGGCAGGTCGCCAGGAACGTAGCACCAGGGCGTCGTACATCAACATCAAAGCTCGGGTACTCAGGCTTAGGCGTGACCCGAATCATATAGTGACCTCGTGCTGCTCGGCGAAGTACAGCCAGCGGGGCCAAAACTTGTCGTCATCAGCAAGGTGCAGCTTGAGTTTCTCCGAGACGGCCAATACCTCATTGGCGCCTGGATCTGCTTGGAGCTGCAACGATTTAGCCGCCTCGATGGCTAGCTCCGCTTCTCGCGAACGGGCGTGCCGCAGCCCGAAGAGGGGTGAGGTGAGCCAACCGGATGCGTCGCCGTACTTGACGAAGGGCGTTTCCTCCAGCCTCACCGTGGGCCCAGCGCCGTAGAGGTGGTAAAGGACATCGGTGGAACCATTGAAGGTCGCCTCAATTGAGGCAAGGATCATCGGGGAGTGGGTTGCCGCGATCACCTGGAGGGCTAGATCGCTGCTCAGAACGTCACCAACGCCCATCAGTGCAGGGAGCACTATGCGCTGCCACTTGGGATGAAGATGAGCTTCAAGCTCATCGACGGTCACCATCATTTTACGAACCGGCGATCGATCCAGTCGCTCGGCGGCCAATTCGTGCTCTCGCCAAGACCAGATGATCAGATAGGCCAGGAGCAGTACCCGCTGAACACCAGAGGACGCCTGAGTCACTGGAACAGTAGCGTATCGATGTTGTACAGTGGGGACTTCGCGAGGGTCTCCTGGTAGTCGCACCGGACCACCCGGGGTAAGAGTCCCAAGGTCCTCGGGAGACAATCGTTTTAAAACTGATGCAAACTGATCAAATGTCTTCTGGTCAGTCGCGGATTGCCAGCGTGTCCAGTCTCGGATGAGACCCTCAATGAGGCCCGGCCGCCCGTTCCACACCTCAGAGGCTGTCAAGCTTCCAGTCGCAGGAGCGCTTTGGTTGAACTTGCTGCGAATAGGGTCCGCCACTGCGAAGGAACCGTCTGCACGTGAAAACACCGCGAGTGCCTCGACCGTCATCGCTCCACTCGGACGAACCCATGTGAAGTTCTTTTTGTCGAAAAATGCCCTGAAGGTGGAGAGCCGGCCGGAGTTTGCGCTGAGGGTATATTCTACCACAGGGATCATCTTCGGGTCGTCCTGCTGAGGTAACGCCTCCCGATCTGCCCATAGCCCAGTGGCAGCCCACCAGGTGAAATCGAGGAGGAAGGATTTGCCTAGACCGTTGTCGCCAGTGACAATCGTCAGGCGTTGTCCAAACTCCAGCCTCATTTCACGTGCCGGGCTAGCATTTGCGAGACGCAGAGAGGTAATTGTTCTCCCTCCCTCCGCTTGGGCGTCGGGGGGCTCCGGCAGTGCGCGAGTGACGGAGGTCATCTCCAGCGGTTCGGGAGAAAACGCCGCTTCGCTGGGCAGCTGGTTGTCCATCGACCTTACTGAGAAGATACTGCTCCTCTCAGCGTCGTTGACGTTGTACCTATCGAAGAATAGTTCAACGAGGTCCTCGTACTTGGAGATGGTGCCCAGGTCGGTGTCCTTGAAAAGCCAGACGGCGATTGCATCCGCAGGAACACGGGATAAAACGTGTCTTTCCCGGAGAATGCCTTCCATTCGATCCAGATAAGTAGGCTCAAACCCCCACTTCCGCGTGGCACGAGTATGCATAAATACCGACCCAAAAGTCTGTGTGTTCACAGTCTGGAGGCCACTAGATGGGTATCGTTCGGCAACCCACCATGGCGAGCCTCCCCTAAACGGCTGGAAGTAGTGAGCACTTCGGCGGTCAATGCGGTGATGCACATCCATATGTGCCCGAGTGAGTTTGTCTATGCTAACGTCATCCATCGACCCGACGCTTAGGTCATAGTGTTTGCAGGCAACGAAGGTGATACCTATGAAGGGATGAACTTCGGTACGAAGGATGCCTATTGCCTTTAGGACAGCGTTAGTCGAAAGATACATATTATCGCCCCAATACAAGCAAGCGACTGTTATTCCTGATCATCCTCTTCTTCTTCGACAACCCGTCTAAGTCGCTCGACCATTATGTCGCAATATGCTTTCTTAGCATCGATGCCGATGGCTCGAAATCCATGCTTGCGTGCGAAGACGAGGGATGTTCCACTCCCAGCAAAAGGATCTAGAACCACCCCACGCGGTGGAGTAGTCGTGAGTATCGGAATCCGAATCAAGTCCTCAGAGAAACGAGCCCTGTGTCGCCCAGCTTGGCCGCGCACTGGCGGGACCTCCCAGGTATCCAGGGGCGGAAGGACGGTTCCAGCCTCGGAGGTTCGGCCAACCGCGTTTTTGTCGAAGTAATACCAGCGCTCCTTGACGAAGTGGAACACGTACTCATGTGACATCGAGCACCTGTCCCGGACTTGGTCCGGGATGGGGTTTGGCTTTACCCAAACATTGTCATTCCGAACCAACCACCCGCGATCCTGAAGCTCGATCGCAAGGCGATGGGGGACCAGTAATAGCTGCTTTGGCACGCACCACTTTCCATCGCCCTTCTTGTCTTGAGGACGAATGCCAAAGCGCCGAGCCGACTGTTTCGCTTCGCCACTGCGATGCTCGCCCTTTCCGCTCCAATAGGTGTCTCCGATGTTCACCCATAAGCTGCCGTTATCTGCAAGTACCGCTCCGGCTGCGTCGAACACATCAGAGAGATTGGAGATGAACTCGGAAGGGTGAACCTCAAGGCCGATTTGCCGCTCTACCTCGTAATCGCGCTGACCGTAGAACGGCGGTGAGGTAACGACGCAATTTACCTCCACTCCGGTCTCCGCAAGCAGGCTAAGGCCTTCTCGCACGTCCATGTGCAGCACTAAGGCTGTCTCGTCCGAGTAGTAAGCGGCCTCTCTGAGGCGCTTCGATGTAAACGCCGCTTCCGAAATTACCTTCGGATGCATAGCCTCGTTTGCCTTGGTTGACGGGCGTTTTTGGTCCGATGCGGTGTCGACCAATCGGAGGTTGGGTTGTTTGTGGAGGCTGGGCATGGGTCGCTCAAAGCGTCAGAGAGTGATGACCATAGCCACTGACAGCGCCCGACGCGAGGCAAAGATGTCCACCTTGCGGTATCACGATGCATTATCGTCTGCCCCCGGTACGCGTCTTCCGGCATCCCCGACCACCCGCACCCGCGCCGCCAGCCCCCAAGCTTTGTTAACCATCGTTAACCCGTTCTTAACCGTGATGCGGTCACATCGCTCCATTAAAGGAACGTTAAGCGGCATGACGGATCTCGCAACTTCCATTCCGGTCCGGTTCCGCGGCCGCTCGCTGATGGCGCTGGTGCTGCGGCCCGAGCCGCCCATCGATGCCTGGCTGGTCGGGCTCGACGACCTGCTCGGGCGCTCGCCGGGCTATTTCACGAGCCGCCCCGTGGTGGCCGACCTCTCGGCCATGTCGGGCGAGAGCGGACAGTTCATCGGCCTCATGGACAAGCTGCAAGGCCGCAACATCCGCGTCATGGCGATCGAAGGCGCCGACCCGCTGGCGTTGGGCCAGGATGCCGGCAAGCTGCCGCCGGTCGTGACCGATGGGCGGCCGGCCTCGGCGCCTGCCGTGCCGGATGCGATGGCCCCCGATGCTCCTGCGGCCGACGCCGGCGCATTGGCGGCCGCGGCCGCCATCGTCCAGCCGGCCAGGTCCATCCCGTCGCTCATCATCGAGAAGCCGGTGCGGTCGGGCCAGTCGGTCACCTTCGCGGAAGGCGACGTCACCATTCTGGGTTCGGTGGCGTCGGGCGCCGAGGTGATGGCGGGCGGCTCGATCCACATCTACGGCACGCTGCGGGGCCGCGCCATGGCGGGCTTCGCCCACAAGGACGGGCGCATCTTCTGCTCGAAGCTCCACGCGGAGCTGCTGTCGATCGACGGCATCTACAAGACGGCGGACGAGATGGACGCGAAGCTGCGCGGCCGGGCCATCCAGGCCTGGACCGATGGCGACACGCTCGTCATCGCGGGCCTGGGGTGATCATGAATTACGAAGGAGTGATGGGCATGTCGCAGGTCGTCGTGGTGACATCGGGCAAGGGAGGGGTCGGCAAGACGACTTCGACGGCCGCGATCGGGGCCGCCCTGGCGCAGGGCGGGCAGAACGTGGTCGTGGTCGACTTCGACGTCGGCCTGCGCAACCTCGACCTGATCCTCGGGGCCGAGCGGCGCGTGGTCTACGACCTCGTCAACGTCATCCAGGGTCACGCCAACCTCAGCCAGGCGCTGATCCGCGACAAGCGCATCGAGACCCTCTACCTGCTTCCGGCATCCCAGACGCGCGACAAGGACGCGCTGACCGAGGACGGCGTCTACAGGGTCATCCAGGAACTGCGCCAGCGTTTCGACTGGGTGATCTGCGACAGTCCGGCCGGGATCGAGCGCGGCGCCCAACTCGCCATGCGCTACGCCGACCTCGCCATCATCGTGACCAATCCGGAAGTGTCGTCGGTGCGCGACAGCGACCGCATCATCGGCCTGCTCGATTCCAAGACCGAGAAGGCGGAACGCGGCGAATGGA
>JAABUQ010002208.1_pt1 | contig 39303 bp, 36 predicted proteins | sample 5560001 | NCBI WGS metagenome assembly JAABUQ01 (sample SAMN10711888, study PRJNA513371) | rock metagenome | isolation source: Antarctica rocks | place: Antarctica: Victoria Land, Finger Mt nord | collected 2015-12-18 | reverse complement strand
CCCCGAACACCACCCTCCCCACCCGGAACCAAACCGCCGCCCCGGCGCACATCGCGCACGGCTCCAGCGTCACGAACAGCACGCACCCCACCAGCCGCGGCGTCCCCAGCACCCGAGCCCCCGCCCGCATCACCAGCAGCTCCGCATGCGCACTAGCGTCCCGGTCGGCCTCAACCTGGTTGCCCGCCCGAGCCAGCACCGCCCCGTCCGGCCCAACCAGCACCGCCCCGACCGGCACCTCGCCCCGCGCCCCGGCGGCGCGCGCCTCGGCCAGCGCCATCTCCATCATGCCGCCGCTTGCCCCCGCCGCCCCGGCAGGTCTAACCACCACCGCATGACCGCACGCATCCCACCCCTGATCGGCATCACCTTGGATGCGGAGCCGCCAGGCGGCTACTCCAAATATCCCTGGTATGCCCTGCGCGCCAACTACGCCACCGCCATCGCCGAGCACGGCGGCCTGCCCATGGCCCTGCCGCACGACCCCGCGCACACCGCCGCCTACCTCGACCGCATAGACGCCCTGGTCGTCACCGGCGGCGCCTTCGACGTGGACCCCGCCCTATATGGCGAGGGCGAGCGCCACGCGACCGTCAGCCTCAAGGAGGACCGCACCGCCGCCGAACTGGCCCTGGTCCGCGGCGCCCTGGCCCGTGACATGCCGGTCCTCGGCATCTGCGGCGGCGAGCAACTGCTTGTCGTCGCCCTAGGCGGCACCCTGCTGCAGCACATCCCCGACAGCATCCCCGACGCCCTGCAGCACGAGCAGACCAACCCCCGCGACCAGCCCAGCCACCCCGTCACCGTGGCGCCGGGCAGCCTGCTGCACCGGATCACCCGCCAGGGCACGATGCAGGTCAACAGCGCCCACCACCAGGCCATCCGCACCGTCGGCCGCTTCGCCCAAGTCAACGCCACCGCCCCGGACGGCGTGATCGAGGGGATCGAGGATCCGCGCTACGGCTACTGCCTCGGCGTGCAGTGGCACCCGGAGTTCCTGATAGACCCCGGCGACCGCCTGATCTTCAAGGCCCTCATCGAAGCCGCCGGCGGATGACCGGCGACGCGCCCGCCCCAACCCCGACCGCCCCGGCCGCCGAGCGCGGCGAGCGCATCGCCAAGTGGCTAGCCCGCGCCGGCATCGCCAGCCGCCGCGACGCGGAAAAGCTGCTGACCGAAGGCGTCGTCCGCCTGAACGGCCAGCCCGTCACCCACCCGGCAACCTTCATCGCCCCCGGCGACATCGTCCAGGTCCGCGGCGCCGTGGTGGACACCCCCGACCGCACCCGCCTCTGGCGCTACCACAAGCCCGAGGGCCTGGTGACCACCCACAAGGACCCGCAGGACCGCCCAACCGTCTTCCAGCGTCTGCCCGCCACGCTCCCCCGCGTCGTCAGCGTCGGCCGCTTGGACCTGAACAGCGAGGGCCTGCTCCTCCTCACCAACGACGGCGCCCTGGCCCGGCGCCTGGAACTCCCAGCCAACGGCTGGATCCGCCGCTATCGCGTCCGCGTCTATGGCGGCGTGGACCCCGCCGCCCTGTCCCGCCTGTCCCAGGGCGTCACCGTCGAGGGCGTCCGCTACGGCCCCATCGAGGCCGCGCTAGAGGCCCGGGCCACCGCCAATTCCTGGCTCAGCGTCTCGCTCAAGGAAGGCCGCAACCGCGAAGTCCGCAAGGTGATGACCCACCTGGGCCTGCGAGTGACCCGCCTGATCCGCGTCGCCTACGGCCCCTTCCAGCTCGGCAACCTGGAGCGCAGCGCCGTGGACGAAATCACCGGTAAAGTCCTGCGCGAACAACTTCCTTCCCCCTCTCCCTCCGGGAGAGGGCCGGGGTGAGGGGGTCTGGCTGCGGAGCAGAGCGCACTCCCGCCGAAAGTGCGCACCGCCTCACGGCCGAAGGTCCGCGCCTCAAGACCCCCTCACCCCAACCCTCTCCCGCAGGGAGAGGGAGCAACCCCCCGCCACCCTAACCCATGCGCATCATCGCCGGCGCCTGGCGAGGCCGCACCCTGCAAGCCCCGCCAGGCGCCAACACCCGCCCCACCGCCGACCGCGTCCGCCAAGCCCTGTTCGACCGCCTGATGCACGCCCCCTGGGCCGGCCGCGCCGCCATCGAGGGCGCCCGCATCCTAGACGCCTTCGCCGGCACCGGCGCCCTAGGCCTGGAGGCGCTGTCCCGCGGCGCCGCCCACGCCACCTTCATCGAGAACAACCGCACCGCCCTCGCCACCCTGCGCGCCAACATAGCCGCCTGCCGCGCCGAGGACCGCTGCACCGTCCTAGCCGCCGACGCCCTTCACCCACCGCAAGGTGCCGGATGCAGCCTCCTGTTCCTCGATCCCCCTTACGGTGCCAGCCTCGTGCCCCAGGCCGTGACCGCCCTAGCAGCCGCGGACTGGATAGGGCAGGGGACCCTCATCGTCGCCGAAATCGGCCGCGACGATCCGGCGCCCGTCCCCGCACCCCTTGACGACCGTATCCAAGGCGCAGCCCGGGTCGTCGCCTGGCAATTATAGCCTCCCAGGGATCGCGCCCCAACGGAGTGCGGCCAACGTCTGGACAAGCGGCGCTGCACCTCAATGCACCGGCTGGAACACTGGCGATGTCCCACCCCATCATGCCAAAGCCGTCCGGCTCTACCGCCGCGCCGTCCAGCACCCTATACCAACTCCCACCATGCACCCGTTCATAAAGATGCACGGCGCCGGCAACGACTTCGTGGTCGTGGACGAGCGCCGTCGCCCCCTGGACCTTTCCGCCGCCGCCGTCGCCGCCCTCAGCGACCGCCGCACCGGCATCGGCTGCGACCAGTTCATCACCCTGCACCCGCCGCCGCCCGGCACTGACGCCGACCTGCGCATGCGCATCCGCAACCCCGACGGCTCCGAGGCCGGCGCCTGCGGCAACGCCACCCGCTGCGTCGCCGAGCTGCTGTTCGAGGAGAACGGCCGCCCCTACCAGGTCATCCGCACCCTCGCCGGCGACCTGCCCGCCGAGCGCCTGCCGGACGGCCGCCAGCGCGTGGACATGGGGTCGCCGCGCCTGGACTGGCAGGACGTCCCCCTGGCCCGAGCCATGGACACTCTGCACCTGCCGCTTCCCGGCGACCCCGCCGCATGCAGCATAGGCAACCCCCACGCCACCCTGTTCGTCACCGACCCCTCCGTAGCCAGCGCGCAAGGCCCCGCCCTGGAAACCGACCCGCTGTTCCCTGACCGCGCCAACATCGGCTTCGCCCAAATCCTCACCCCCGGCCGCATCCGCCTGCGCGTCTGGGAACGCGGTGCCGGGCTGACCCTGGCCTGCGGCTCCGGCGCCTGCGCCACGCTGGTCAATGCCCACCGCCGTGGCCTGACCGGCCGCCGGGCGATCATCGAGATGGACGGCGGCACCCTGGAAATCGAGTGGGCGCCGAACGGCCGCGTCCTCATGTCCGGCCCCGCCGCCACCAGCTTCCGCGGCACATTCACCGTGCCGCCAGCCCCGGCGCACACCGCCGCCCAGCAGGCAGCAGAGCCGTGACCGTCGAGGTCCAAACCTTCGGCTGCCGCCTGAACGCCTACGAGTCCGAGGTCATCCGCACCCTCGCTGCTGGGCAATCCGGCCTGGTCGTCATCAACACCTGCGCCGTAACGGCGGAGGCCGAGCGCCAGTGTCGCGCCGCCGTCCGCCGCGCCCACCGGGACCGCCCGGATGCCCGCATCGTCGTCACCGGCTGCGCCGCGCAGATCAACCCCGCCGCCTGGGCTGTGCTGCCCGGCGTCCACCGCGTGCTCGGTAACCCCGACAAGCTGCGCCCCGGGTCCTGGCAGCCCGGCGCCGGCAGCGCCGTATCTGACCTCCGCGCACCCCGGCCAGACGCGCCGCACCCCGTCACCGGCCTTCAGGGCCGCGCCCGAGCCTTCGTCGAGGTCCAGTCCGGCTGCGACCACGCCTGCACCTTTTGCGTCATCCCGCAGGGCCGTGGCCCCAACCGCAGCGTGCCGCCCGACGGCATCGTCCGGCAGGTCAGGACGCTAGTGGACGCGGGCTATCAGGAGGTCGTGCTGACCGGCGTGGACATCTGCTCGTACGGCCTGGACCTGTCGGGCCGCCCCACCCTCGGCAGCATGGCCCGGCACGTGCTGACCCTGGCGCCGGACCTGCCGCGCCTGCGCCTGTCCTCCCTGGACCCCGCCGCCCTAGACGAGGACCTGTGGCGCCTGCTGGCCGAGGAGTCGAGGCTGATGCCGCACCTGCACCTATCCCTGCAGGCCGGCTCCGACCTCGTGCTGAAGCGCATGCGCCGCCGCCACACCCGCGCCGGCGCACTAGCCGCCATCGCCCGCGCCCGCTCGCTGCGTCCGGGCCTGGCCGTCGGCGCGGACCTGATCGCCGGCTTCCCAACGGAAACGGACGCGCTGTTCGCCGAAACCCTGGCCTTCGTAAATGAGGCCGCGCTGCCCTACCTCCACGTCTTCCCCTACAGCGAGCGCCCAAGCACTCCCGCCGCCCGTATGCCAACCGTCGCCCCACCCCTCCGGCGCGAGCGCGCAGCCCGGCTGCGTGCTGCGGCCTCCATCCATGCCGCCGCCTTCCATGCCGGCATGGTCGGGCGGACGGTGCAGGTGGTGGTGGAACGGGGACAGCGCGGCCATACCGAGCACTACGCGCCGGTGCGGCTCACCACAGCCGATGCGGTCGGCAGCTTGGCAACGGCGCTGATCGTGCGGTCGGACGCCGCCGGGCTGGATGCGATCGGGCTGGACGCGGCCGGCCCGCCAGGCGGCTGAGGGATCCGGGTGATGCACTCGGTGCCAGGAGCGCCCATGTGTTGGGATGCGGACCGCGATTGGGGAGCGTAATGGCCGAAGTGGATTGTGAGTTGCCGCAGGAGTTGACGCTCCGCGCATCGGACGAGCAGGCCGGGATCGGAAACCTTTTGAGCCGTCTGACGCGCCTCAGATTGCAGACTGAGGCCCGCCCCGAAGCCCTCGCACCGCACGCGGCCTGATGGCCCTCGGCTTCTTCTCCCGCCTCAAGGAAGGCCTGTCCCGCAGCACCCAGAAGCTGACGGGCGGCATCACCGCCGTCCTTACCAAGCGCAAGCTGGATGACGCCGGGCTGGAGGAGCTGGAAGACCTGCTGATCGGCGCCGACCTCGGCCCGGAGGTCGCAGCCCGCATCATCGCCAGCTTCCGCAGCACCCGCTTCGGCCGTGAGATCACGGAGGAGGAGATCAAGGCCTCCCTCGCCGACGAGATTGCCGTCATCCTGGCGCCGGTCGCGCACCCGCTGCAGATTGACCGCACCCTGCGCCCGCACGTCATCCTGGTCGTCGGCGTGAACGGCACCGGCAAGACCACCACCATCGGCAAGCTGGCGCTGCAGTACAAGCAAGAAGGCCTGCGCCCGATCCTGGTCGCCGGCGACACCTTCCGCGCCGCCGCCGTCGAGCAGCTGCAGGTCTGGGGAGCGCGCACCGGCGCCCCCGTGGTCAGCGGCCCGCCGAACGCGGACGCCGCCGGCCTCGCCTTCGACGCCCTGACCCGCGCCAAGGCGGAGGGCGCCGATGTCCTGCTGATAGACACCGCTGGACGCCTCCACAACAAGGGCGCCCTGATGGAGGAGCTGGCGAAGATCATCCGCGTCCTGCGCAAGCAGGACCCCACGGCGCCGCATTCCGTGCTACTGGTGCTGGACGCCACCACCGGCCAGAACGCGGTCGAGCAGGTCCGGGTCTTCCAGGACCTGGTCGCCGTGACTGGCCTGGTCGTCACCAAGCTGGACGGCAGCGCCCGCGGCGGCATCGTGGTCGCGCTGGCGGAAGCATTCGGCCTGCCGGTCCATGCCGTTGGCGTCGGCGAGCAGGCTGGCGACCTCCGTCCCTTCGACGCCGGGGACTTCGCACGCGGTTTGGTAGGGGTGGACGCTGCGTAAGCAACTTTCCCGCCGCCCCGGCGCTGCCCGCCCATGAGCGATTCAGACAAGGCCCCGTCCGGCCGCGCCTCCCCCGGCGCAGAACCTTCCAACGCCGCATCACAGGCCGATCGCCGCTTCATCGGCCGCGCCTTGGAACTCGCCCGCAAGGGAGAGGGCACGCCCGGCGCTTCGCCCATCGGCTGCGTGATCGTCATGGACGGCGAAGTCGTGGCGGAGGGCCACAACGAGGTCGGCATACGCCATGATCCGACCGCCCATGCGGAGATGGTCGCCATCCGCCGGGCCGGCGCCAGGCTAGAACGCGACGACCTCCGCGGCGCCACGCTCTACTCCACCCTGCAGCCCTGCGGGATGTGCACGATGGCCAGCATCTGGAGCCGCATAGACCGCGTCGTTTATGGCGCCGGGCGCGAGGACGTTCACAAGATGTACTTCGAGGACCGGCACCTCGACACCATGAATTTCATCCGTGACGCTTACCGTGACGACATGGAGGTCGTGGCCGGCGTAATGGCGGCAGAGTGTGCCGCGCTCTACTATGGACCCGATGACGACCCGCCGCTCGACGAACAGGGCAACCTTTAACCGGCCTAACCAGAGGCGTGGCAGGAATGCGGATTGACGCCCGGCTTCCGTTGCGGTTTGGCATGCCCGCGGATGCCCGGGACGGGGACGCGGTGCTGCTGTCCCATGGTGCGCCGGCGCCGCCCGGCCTGCCCACAGCCTGGTTGGGCAGGGACATGGACACAGCCGCCGGGCATCCCGCGGAATGCGCCTGTTGCACCCCACGCAACGCCGCGGCACAGGCGTTGAGCTTGCTTTTTCTTCGGCGTGGCCGGGGCGAAGTGGCGGCGTTCAGGACCGTCCTGGCCGCAGTCGGTGCGGCTGACGCGGACCTGGTCCGGGCCGCCCTGCTATCCGACCCGCTCGTATCCGGCAGGTTCCGCCTGGCCCAGGACGCTTGACGGCAAGCCTGGCGCCGAACCAGGCAGGTCCACTGCCCGCCGCCACGGCTGAGCGCCAATCCCGGCCGGCTACTCGCCCTTTTCGGCCTCAGCCAGCATGTCGGAAATGCTGGTCGTCGAGGCTTCGCCGCAGACTGCCTCCTTGTTGCTTCCGACCTGGGCGCCCGCTGCCTTCATCGCCTCGGTGAACTGCTCCTTCGAGATGTCCTTCTGCTGCTCGGCATACTTGGCCATCGCATCCATCATCTGCTTGTTCTCGGCGTCCGTGACCGGCAGGCCACACGACTTCACCACGACGGCCACCGTCCCATAGGCCAGCAAGCGCTTGGCATCGGGTGAAAAGTCCTGGGCAAGCGCGGGTGTGAAGGCGGACAGCATGCACGCTGCTGCAAGAACGGTTGGCTTCATGGCGATCATCCCATCAGGTCGAGAGCTTCAGCAGGCACGGCGGGGCAGGGCGCACCCCAGTTAAGCAAAGGCAGCAAACACAACCGGCTCCCCGGGAGGAAGCCGGCTGCCGCGGCCGTGCGACGCCCGCCCGGTAAACCCTGGAGCAGCCTATCCACACGTTACCAGCCCGGGGCCAGGTAGCACGCTTCGGTTGCAGGCGCATCAGATCCGACCTGTCCTGCCAGCCCGTTCAGCGCGTCCGCAACGGACGGTCAGCCCGGCCCGGCGCCATCCGGCAGGTCCATGTCGCCGCGTCCCAGCGCCCGCTGCATGTAAACCGTGTCCACCCACCGTCCGAACTTCAATCCCGACGCGCGCAGCACGCCGACCTGCTTGAAGCCCAGCGACGCATGGACGCCGATGGAGCCGATGTTCTCCGAATCGCCGATCACCGCGATCATCTGCCGGAACCCGGCCGCCTCGGCCTCATGCAGCACCCGTGCGACGAGCGCCTTGCCGACGCCCTGTCCACGCACGTCATCCCTGACATAAATGCTGTCCTCCGCCGTGTAGCGGTAGGCCGAGCGGTCGCGCAGCTGCGAGAAATAGGCGTAGCCGAGCACCCCCGTCTCATCCACTGCCGCCAGCGCCGACCAGCCGCGCCCGGTGATGCCTGCGAAACGTTCCCGGATCTCCTCAACCGACGGCGGCACCTCCTCGAACGTGCCGCTCCCGTTCAGGACGTGATGCGCGTAGATCGCCTGTATCTCCGGGATGTCCGTTGCCTCGACCGGTCGTATGTCCATGCTATGCCCTCCTGTATCCCGCATAGACCGCAGCCCGCCGTCTGACCAGTTTGCTCGAACCTAGTTAACATTTACCTACCATCTCGCGTGGTGCTGCATCGGACGCATTCGTTTAGACTATCGTAGTCCACCTGAATCTTGGCGGATTGATAAGAAACCTATGCTATACTCCGTCCATGTGAGAACCCGAAAACTTCGCACCTCTGAAACCCCGCTGAGATCAGGGTCGACTCGCCAGCCGATTTTCGGGTTCTCACGTGAACGGAGTATAACCCGCCTTCGCCGCCCGCTCGCGACGCAGCGGCCCCGCCTCTTTGGCACAAGGAACGATCCGTGGATCAACCAGGCTCCCCCCAAACCGTTCAACCTGGCAGCCGGCCCCGTGCCGCCGCCGCGCCGAACGACGCCGCCCCGCGCATTGACGTCGGCACCATCGGCGCCACCCGAGCGGCGATGGAGGGGGAGTCGCGCCTGCTCGCCGTTGTCGCCGTCGCACGCTTCAACGGCGTGGACCTGTCCCCGGCCGACTTCCGCCCGACGCCGAACGAGCCGATCCCGTCCCCGGCATCCCTCGTGAACTGGGCGCGCGACCAGGGCCTGTCCGCAAAGGCGGAACGGCTGCGCTGGAAGCAGCTCTTCAAGGTGCAAGGCCCCGGCAACCCGGCCCCGCCGGTCGTGCTGCTGTTCAAGGACGGCACCGCCGGGCTGATGGTCGCCGCCGACGTCACGCGCAACGTCGTCTGGGTCCGCGACCCCCGCATGGAGGGCGACGCATCCGCCGTCGCGGTGGACGAGCTGCGGCTGGCCCAGGCCTGGGCCGGGGAGGCCCTGCTGATCCGCCGCCGCCGGGGCGAGGCGGAGGCCGACCGCCCCTTCAACCTGTCCTGGCTGATGGGCCTGGTCCTGAACGAGCGCAAGTCGCTCCGCGACATCAGCATCGGCTCCATCACCCTCAGCGCGCTCACCATCGTGCCGCCGCTGCTGGTAATGACGGTGGTGGACCGGGTGGTGACGCACCACAGCATCAGCACCCTCGTGCTGCTCAGCGTCATCCTCGGCATCACCACCCTGTATGAAACCCTGCTCGGTTATGCCCGGCGCGAGATCGTCCAGGTCGTCTCCACCCGTGTGGACACCAAGCTGAACCTGCACGTCTTCAACCGCCTGCTCGGCCTGCCGCTCGACTACTTCGAGAAGACGCCGGCCGGCGAGACGACCTACCGCATCTCCCAGGTCTGGAAGATCCGCGAGTTCCTCACCGGGAAGCTCATGGGCACCTTCCTGGACATGTTCACCCTGGTCTTCCTGCTGCCGCTGCTGTTCTGGATGGAGCCGACGCTGGCGTGGATCGTCCTCGTCTGCGCCGTGGTGATCGCCGGCATCATCCTGCTGTTCCTGCCGGCGCTGCGGTCCATCATCGGCAAGCTGACCCAGGCCGAGGCAGTGAAGGGCAGCGCCCTCGTTGAAACGGTGCAGGGCATACGCACGGTGAAGTCCCTCGCGCTGGAGCCGCAGCGCAAGGCGGAGTGGGACCAGCGCGTGGCCGCCGCCGGCAAGCTGAAGCTGCAGGCGGGCCGCCTGGCCAACTGGCCGCAGACGGTCATCAACCCGATCGAGTCCTTCATCCAGCGCGGCATCATCATGATCGGCGCCTACATCGCCATGCAGGACAACACCGGCGTCGCCGTCGGCGGCCTGGTGGCCTTCATGATGCTCGGCGGCCGCGTCACCCAGCCGCTGGTCGGCCTGGCCAAGCTGATCGAGGACTTCGAGGACGTGCGCGCCAGCATCGCCCAGGTGGCGATGGTGCTGAACAACCCGAGCGAGACCGCCGCCATGCAGGGCGGCCTGCGCCCGAAGTTCGCCGGCGCCGTGTCGTTCGAGGACCTGACCTTCCGCTACCCCGGCAGCAAGCAGCCGGCGCTGGAAAAGATGTCGTTCAGCATCCCCGCCGGCACCATGCTGGGCGTCGTCGGCCGCAGCGGCTCCGGCAAAAGCACCGTCACCCGGCTGCTGCAGGGCATCAACCGGGAATACAGCGGCTTCCTCAAGATTGACGGTGTGGAGCTTCGGGAGATCAACCTGACCCACCTGCGCCGCAGCTTCGGCGTCGTGCTGCAGGACAACTTCCTGTTCCGCGGCACGGTGCGGGACAACATCACCGCTGGCCGCCCGGGCCTGACCCTGGAGGACGTGATCCGCGCCGCCCGCCTCGCCGGCGCCGAGGAGTTCATCGAGCGGCTGCCGGCCGGCTACGACACCCACATCGAGGAAGGATCGGCCAACCTATCCGGCGGGCAGCGGCAGCGCCTGGCCATCGCCCGTGCGGTGATCGCCGACCCGCGCCTGATGATCCTGGACGAGGCGACCAGCGCGCTGGACCCGGAAAGCGAAGCCCTGGTCAACGCCAACCTGACCCGGCTGGCCAAGGGGCGCACGATGGTGATCGTGTCGCACCGGCTGTCCTCGCTGCTGGACTGCGACCTCATCATGGTCATGGACCGCGGCACGGTCATGGACATCGCGCCGCACAAGGTCCTGCTGGAGCGCTGCTCGATCTACAGGATCCTATGGTCCCAGCAGAACCGGCACATGGACGGCAACATGGGCCGCCAGGCGCCGGCACCGCGCCTGGCCCAGGGAGACTAAGGCGTTGCGTGCTTCCCTTCTCCCTCTTCCTCCGGGAGAGGGCCGGGGTGAGGGGGTCTTGGCTGCGGAGGAGGAAACCCGAGGTGCAGCCAGCACCAGGTTCCTGCGTCAGCAAGGGCTATGCGTCCCCGCCCCCTCACCCCAACCCTCTCCCGGAGGGAGAGGGAGCAGAGTGCCCTTCTAACGCTTGCCGCGCCCTTCGCCGGGCACAACATGCACGCCGCAAAATGCGGCACGTTTGACGGAGACGGCCCATGGCTAACCTGACCATACGCAAGGCATCGGCGGCCGACACCTTGGCACTGCCATCCCTGCTGGAGTTCCACTCGCCATCCCTGGCGCTGACCCACACCCCAATCATCGGCGCGGCCCGCAGCACGACCTGGGTGGTCGTGACCCTGGTGGCCGCCTGCGCCGCGGCGGCGGGACTGATCCCGATTGACAAGGTCGTCACCAGCGCCGGCAAGATCGTGGCGCAGTCGGCCACCAGCGTGGTCCAGCCGCTGGAAACCGCCATCGTCCGCCAGATCAACGTCCGCGAAGGCCAGGTGGTCCATAAGGGCGACCTGCTGGCCCGGCTGGACCCGACCTTCGCCACCTCCGACGCCGGCGCGCTGCAATCCTCCGTTTCCAGCCTGGAGGCAGAGGTCGCCCGGCTGCAGGCCGAGGCAGGCGGCACGATCTACAGCCCGGCCGACAGCACCCCCATCGCCCTCCTGCAAGGCGCCATCTTCCTGCAGCGCCAGTCCGAGCGTGGCTTCAAGATGGAGAACTACGCGCAGAAGATCAGCAGCCTGCAGGCGCAGGTGCAGCGTGCCATGTCGGACCAAGGCGCATTTGCCGAACGGCTCAAGGTGGCCGAGACCGTCGAGCGGACACGGGCCGAGCTGGAGAGGCTGCAGGTCGGAAGCAAGCTTAACCTGCTGCAGGCCACCGATAGCCGGCTGGAGACCAAGCGCGGGCTGGACAACGCCATCGGCCAGGCGTCGCAGGCCGCCCGCGACCTGCAAGCCATGATGGCGGAGCGCGACGGCTACAACCAGCAATGGCGCAGCCAGGTCAGCCAGGAAACGACGGATGCCAGCCGCAAGCTGTCCGACGCGCGCGGCAACCTGGAAAAGGCGGTGCTGCGCCGGCAGTTGGTGGAATTGCGCGCCGACCAGGACGCGACGGTGCAGACCGTCGCCAAGGTGTCGCCGGGGTCGGTGATGCAGTCCGGCGAGCAGCTCATCACCCTTGTGCCGTTGGACGCCAAGCTTGAGGCGGAGGTGAACATCGCCGGCCTGGACGCCGGTTTCGTTCACACGGACAACATGGCAACCATCAAGTTCGACACGTTCCCGGCCACCCAGTACGGCACGGTCGAGGGCAGGGTCGAATATGTCAGCCCCGACAGCTTCACCACCAATCCCGACCAGACCGTCCGCGGCACGACGCCCAGCAACCAGCCGCAGCAGCAGGCGGCGTTCTACCGCAGCCATATCTCGCTCGATCAGGTCAAGCTGCACGACACGCCGGACGGCTTCCGCATGGTGCCGGGCATGCCGGTGACGGTGGACATCAAGGTCGGCAAGCGCACGGTCGCCAGCTACCTGTTCAGCCGCGTGCTGCCGGTGGCGCTCGACGGGATGCGCGAGCCTTGATGGCAATCTGGCAGCGCGCCGGGCGCGTCCGATGACGGGCGTGCTCAGCAAGGTCCACGCCGTGGTCAGCTCAGCCGCACGGCTGCGCCAGGCCATTGCCCGGGCGGATGCCGGCGAGTTGGCGCAGGTCTTCCCCATGCTCGCCCGCGCGGCGCAGAAAGGCGATGCCGAGGCGCAGTTCCGCGTCGGCCGCGCCTACCTGCAAGGCGATGGCGTGCCGCCCAGCCGGATCATGGCCGCGCAATGGCTGGAATGCGCGGCGGCGACCGGCAAGGTCGAGGCGCAGATGATGCTGGCGACGCTCTATCTGACTGGCAGCGTCTCAACGGAGGCCAGCACCTCGGTCCTGTTCGGCGGCGCCGATGCGGGACAGCCGGACTACGCCAAGGCCGCCCAATGGGCGGGGCTCGCCGCTGCGCAGGGATCGGGTGAGGCGATGGCGCTGCTCGGCTACGTCGCGACCTCCGGCCCGGAGGAGATGCGCGACCTGGCCGCGGCAGATACGGCCTATGCCCAATCCGCGGAGCTAGGGTGTCCGCAGGGATCGCTGGGCCATGGCATGGCGCTGCTCCGCACTGCCACGGATGACAAGCAGCGGGCCGTGGCGGCCCGGCATATTTCCAAGGCGGCCGGGGCAAACTTGCCGTTGGGGCTGTATCTCCTCGGCGTCATGGCGGAGTCCGGAACCGGGGTTGCCGTCAACATCACCGCCGCGGCAGACATGTATCACCGCGCCGCGGAGCGTGGGGCACGGTCCGGCATGGCGCGCTGGGGCCTGGCGCTGCTGGAGGGCCGCGGCGTCCCGCGCGACCCGGTGACCGGCGAGTCCTGGCTGCGCCGCGCCGCCTTGGCCGGCGATGCCGAGGCGGCGGCGATGGTCGGCGACCTGTATGCCAAGGGCGGCGACCTGCCGCCCAACTATGCCGAGGCTGCGGCCTGGTTCACCCGTGCGGCAGAGGGTGGTCACGGCGCCGCCGCCCGAGCCTTGGGGATGCTGCACCTGACCGGCGCCGGCGTCGCCCGCAACCCGGACGAGGCCGCCCGTTGGTTCCGCCTGTCCGCGGACCTGGGCGTGCAGTCCTCCAAGGCCGACCTCGCCAACCTGGTGTTGCACGGTGCCGGCAACCCGGAGGACCGGTTGCGGACCCGCGAATGGTTCGAGGCCGCCGCGGACGCCGGGGACCTCGTCGCCGCCTTTAACTTCGGCGTCTGCCTGGCCGAGGGCGTCGGCGTGGAGAAGGACGACCGCCGGGCCGCCTTCTGGCTCCGCCGTGCGGCGGAGGGCGTGGTGAATGCCCAATACTGGTATGGCCGCATGTTGGCGGAAGGCCGCGGCGTGGACGCCGACCCGGTGGAGGGCCGCGACCGGATACGCCTTGCCGCCGAGGCTGGGATGCCCGACGCCCAAACTGCCTTCGCCGAGATGCTGGTCAACGGCCGTGGCGGCCCGCGCGACCCGGCGCTCGCGCAGCAGATGTTTCAGGCCGCCGCCGAAAAGGGCAACACTGGCGCTGAATTCGCAATGGGTGCGCTGCTGGGCGGCGGTCACGATGTGACACCGGACCGCCCGGCCGCGCAGGAATGGTTCCGCCGTGCCGCGGAGAAGGGCCACCCCTACGCCCTGTTGATGCTGGGCCGCTACCTCGCCCGCGGCCTCGCCGGCGTGACCGACCTTGCCCAGGCCCGCCGGTGCCTGGAGCAGGCCCGTGCCGCCGGCGCAGCAGAGGCGGCGGAGGAGCTGGCCCGCCTGCCGCCGATGGGGGTTCCCGCCGCCCCGGTGCGGGAGCCGAACGTCGCGGCACGATAACCCGGACGCGACGCCGCGGCGCTCAGCCGCGGTCCTGTCCGATGTCCATGCCAGGGCGGAGGCGCGCCGGACCCGCACCCGCGCCGAGATGTGGCAAGGGCTGGTCGAGGACGCCTGGGAGCGCAGCCTGGCCGCCTCTGCCGCCGGGCAGCCAGCCGAGGCGCTGCAATGGCTGGAGCGGGCTCACCGCATGGTGCCCGCCGACGGAACCGTCGCCTCTGCCCTGGCCGGGGCGCTGCTGCAGGCCGGCGACGCCGCCCGTGCCGCAAGCTTGTTCGCGCCCTTGGCCCAGGATGCCGGAATGCCGGAAGCCTGGGCGGGATTGGCCGCCTGCCGCCGTAGGCTCGGTGATATGCAGGGGGCGGTGAACGCCGTAGCGACGGGCTTGCGATGCAGCGTGCCGACCGCAACCCTATGCGCCCTGGCGGAGGCCATTGCCCGCGATGCCGGCCTGCAGGGCTGGTGCGGCCTGGACGGCAACGGTTGGCTGCATGTCGGCCCAACCCGGCCCGGCGCGGTGCTGCTGGACGGTGAACTCACAAACCCCACCTGGACCGGCTTGCGCGGGCTCCTGCCACCGTCCTGGCGGGATACGCGGTTGGTTCAGGTAGAAGGTTTCCTCGGCAGCCCCATCCCTGTCGCAGCGATCACGCGGGTCGAGAGCTTCGTCGAGACGGCAGATGGGGGCTTGCAGGGCTGGGCCTGGCACCCGGCGGACCCCGCCAGGCCTGTGGTGCTGACCCTGGAGGGCAGGGGCTTCAGCTTCGGCGTCACCGCCCGGTCCCCAGCGGCTGACGTGCATCTGGACCGCCCGCTGGCCCGGCCCTGGGCCTTCCAGGTGCCGGCGTCGTCCCTGGCGGGCGCCGCCGGGCTGGTGTCAGTCCGCGGCACGGATGGGCGCCACTTGCTGGGCAGCCCGCTCGACCCGGGGCTGGAGGGGCGGGCGGCGGCAGGCCTGGCCCTGGCCGTACGGGACGGCGGGCCGGGTATGCCGGCCTGGGCCGGCGCGCCGGCCTTGGCGCGCGCCGCCGCTAAGCCTGCTCCCGTGGATGTGGTGATCCCCGCCTACCGCGGCCTGCATGACACCCTGGCCTGCCTGGACTCCGTCCTGGCTAGCACGCCGCGCGGCACGCGCATCGTGGTGGTGGACGATGCCTCCCCAGAGCCGGAGCTGTCGGCGGCGCTGGACGCCCTGCACCGGCGCCGCCGCATCCGGCTGATCCGGCATGCCGAAAACCAGGGCTTCCCCGCCGCAGCCAACGCCGGGCTGCGGGCCTGCGCCGGGCGGGACGTGGTGCTGCTGAACAGCGACACGCTTGTGCCCCCGGGCTGGCTCGATCGTCTACGCGCCGCCGCCTACAGCGCACCCGGCATCGGCACCGCGACGCCGTTGTCCAATGACGCCACCATCCTCAGCTACCCCGACCGGGACGGCGGCAACCCGGTGCCGGACATGCCCGCCGTCATCGCCAGGGATGCCCTGGCGCAGCAGGTCAACGGCGCCGCGACTCTCGACATTCCAACTGGCGTAGGCTTTTGCCTGTATCTCCGGCGCGACTGCCTGGACGCGGTTGGCCTGCTGCGGGAGGATGTGTTCGCCCAGGGCTATGGTGAGGAAAACGACTTCTGCCTGCGTGCCCGCCATCTCGGCTGGCGCAGCGTCGCGGCGCTCGGCGTCTTTGTCGGCCATGCCGGCAGCACGTCGTTCGGCGCCGCCCGGCGCCACTTGGTCGCCCGCAACATGGCGGTGCTGAACCGGCTGCACCCAGGCTACGACGCCCTGATCCATGCACACGAGCAGGCGGACCCGCTACGCCAGGCGCGGCGAGGGATGGATGAGTTGCGCTGGGCCGCCGGCCGCCGCCCCGCCGCTGCCGTCGCAATCACCCATGCCGGTGCTGGCGGGGTCGAGCGCGTGGTGCAGGAGCGCGCCGCCGCCTGGGCCGCCGCCGGCCACCGCGCCATCCTGCTGCGGCCGGCGCCGGGCGGCTGCCGGGTGGAGTCGCCGGGCAGCGCCTACCCGAACCTCCGCTACGAACTCCCGGACGAGCTGCCCCTGTTGGCCCGCCTGCTGCGGCCAGACCGGGTGCGGCAGGTCGAGCTGCACCACCAGCTCGGCCACCACCCCGCCATCACCGGCCTGGCCCGGCTGCTGCGCGCGCCGCAGGATGCCGTCATCCACGACTACGCCGGCTTCTGCCCGCGCATCGCACTGGTCAGCACCAACCGGCGCTACTGCGGAGAGCCGGACCTGAACGGCTGCGAAGCTTGCGTCGCCGACCTCGGCACCAACCTGGAGGAGGACTTGCCAGTCCCAGCCCTGGTCACCCGGACCGCCAGCGTGCTGGCGGCCGCTGACCGGGTAATAGCCCCCTCCAACGACGCCGCCGCCCGGATCAGCCGCCATTTCCCTGGTATACGGCCCATTGTAGAGCCTTGGGAGGATGACGGCGCGCTGCCGCCCTTGGACCCCGCACCTGCGGATCCGGTGCGCCGGATATGCGTCATCGGCGCGCTGGGACTGGAAAAGGGCTACGAGGTGCTGCTGGGCTGTGTCCGCGATGCCCGGCGGCGCGGCTTGCCGCTCCACTTCACCGTCGTCGGCTACACCACTGACGATGAACGGTTGCTGGATGCTGGTCCGGTGTTCATCACCGGGGAATACCAGGATGCCGACGCCGTGCCGCTCATACGCGCGCAGGGGGCGCATCTGTCCTTCCTGCCGTCGGTCTGGCCGGAAACCTGGTGTTTTGCCCTTAGCCGCGCTTGGCAGGCTGGACTGGCGGTGGCGGCTTTCGACCTCGGCGCCCCCGCCGAACGCATCAGGGCGACAGGCCGGGGCTGGCTGCTGCCGCTGGCCTGGCAGCCTGGCGCCGTGAACGACGCCCTGCTGCAGGTGCGCCTACCAGCGTCTTGCGCCGCCGCGCACCCCCTCGCTATGGTCCCGCCCCCAGCCCCGACGCCCCGCCGAGCGCAAAAGAGAACCTGATGTCCGACCCGAAGATGAGCCCTTCGACCAATCCCATCACCGAGTTGAAGGCCACTGCACACCTGATGACGATGGAGGACGGGCTGTTCTGCGTCTTCAACACGCCCGGCTCCGCCCCGCCGGACGCGGCGACCGGCCTGCCCGGCGTGCGGATCACGGCGGCGCCGGGGCAGGGCGGCTTTCCCGGCACGGTCGGGATCAGCGGCTTCAACGTGGAAGGCTGGCTGGGCGGGGAAGCCGGCGCGGCGCTGGTCCGCATCACCGGCGGTCCGGCCCAGGTGCTCGTCACGGTTTACCAGTCCGCCGAGGGCGGCCACGACGCGCCGAAGCTGCAGGTGATCCGCCTGTCCGACCAGCCCGCCGCTGTGCCGGAGATCGAGCCACCTGCGCCCGCCGAGGCTCCGCCGGCCGCGCATCCCGACACCGGCCAAGCTATTGAGGTCGCCGCCCACATCTACGGCCGCGGCGACGTCGGCGGACGGCTGGGCGACTGGATGGGGGAGCCGGGCAGCAAACGCTGGATCGAGGGCTTTGGCCTGGCGCTGAGCAGCGGCATCGGCTCAGCCGGCATCGAGTATCAGGCGGTGCTGGGCCGCGGCTGGCTGTCCCCCTGGGCAGAGGGCGGGCAGTTCTGCGGCAGCCGGGGCATGTCGCTGCCGATCCTAGGCCTGCGGGTGCGCCTGCGTGGGGAGGCTGCATCGGCCCACACCGCTGTCGTGTCCGCAACCTTCGTGGACGGGACCCGGGTCGGCCCGGTCAGCGACGGCAGCGCACTGGAAGCGCCGAGCCTGTCGCCCCTCGAAGCGTTCCAGGTCACGTTGGTGCCGACTGCCGCCGCGTCGGCCGAAGCTCGGCAGCCCATCCGTGCCGCCAGGCCCAGCAAGAGGCCGGCCGGGTCCGCCGCCCCAGCGCCAGTGTCGGCCGTGTCGGCCGCAAAGCCGCGGCGCAGCAAGGCCGCCGCCTCCGCGGCCCCGCCCGCGCCGGCACGGTCCCAACGGAAGGCCGAACCAGCCGCAGAGCCGGCGCAGCCCGATCCGGCGCCCCCGGCGAAATCCGGCCCGAAGGCCTCGGCCAAGCGCAAGCCGGCCACCACCCGGCGGCGCTGACCCGCCCGCGGCGGCAACGCACGCCGTGCGGTTCCTATTCGTCCACCAGAACTTCCCAGGCCAGTTCCTCCATTTGGTCCGGCACCTCGTGGACCAACGCATCCATGATGTCATTTTCATCACGGAGGAGAACGGCAACCTGATCCCAGGCGTCCGCAAGGCAATCTACCGGATGCCCGCACCCCAGCCCGACACCCACCGGGATGCGCAGGAGTTCGAGGCCGGGATGATCCGTGCCGGACTGGTTGCCGGGGTCGCCGCGAACCTCCGTACGCTGGGCTTCCAGCCGGACATCATCATCGGCCACCAAGGCTGGGGTGAGATGCTGAACCTCCAGGACGTTTTCCCCGGCGTGCCGCTGCTTGGGTATTTCGAGTTCTTCTACAACTTGCGTGGCTATGACGTTAATTTCGATCCAGAATTTCCATCCCTGGTCGAAAGCCTGTCCCGCATACGCGCCAAGAACGCGATCAACCTGCTGGCCCTGACCAACCCCGGCCATGGTCAGACCCCGACGCGGTTCCAGCACGGCTCCTACCCCGCTTGGGCGCAGCCCGGCATCACTGTCCTGCCGGAGGGCGTGAACCTCGACACCTGTCGCCCCGACCCGGCCGTCCGCGCCGCGCCGTTCACGCTGCCGGGCTTCGAGGTGCTGCCCGGCGAGAAGCTCGTCACCTATGTTGCCCGCGACCTCGAGCCATATCGCGGCTTCCACGTCCTGATGCGCGCCTTGCCGGCGGTGTTGCGGGAGCGGCCGGACGTCAAGGTGGTGCTGGTGGGCGCGGACGGCGTCAGCTATGGCGCCCGGGTGTTGAACAGCACCTACCGCGAATGGCTGATGGGCGAAGTCGGCCCGGCGCTGGATCCCAGCCGCGTCCACTTTCCTGGCCGGCTGGACTACGAAACCTATGTCCGGATGCTGCAACGCTCGGACGCGCATGTTTACCTGACCTATCCCTTCGTGGCGTCTTGGTCCCTGCGGGAAGCCTTGGCTTGCGGCTGCGCCATCGTCGCCAGCGACACGGCGCCGGTGCTGGAGTTCGTGCGGCATGGGGAAACCGGGCTGCTGACCCCGTTCCTGGACCCGGCGGCGCTGACGGCCGCGATACTCGGCATACTGGCGGACGACGCCCGCACGGCGTGGCTGCGTGCCGGCGCCCGTGCTTATGCCGTGGCAAACCTGCGGATGCGGGACCACATCGTCGCCTATCACGCCCTCATCAACCGCATGACCGGAAACCAGCTCGGCGCGGCCTTTAGCTGAGCCGTGCTGATGCGCACCGGGCGTCAACCGAGCAACTACAGGGGCCTAACCATGATCGAGAACATCCGTCCGACCCAGGCATGGGAAGCGCTGCAGTCCGATCCCCAGGCGCAATTGGTGGACGTGCGCACCGACGCCGAGTGGAACTTCGTCGGCCTGCCCGACCTGGAGGACGCCGGCAAGCAGCCGGTGCTGATCCCGTGGCAGGTGTATCCGGCGATGCAGCCGCATCCGGACTTCGTCGGCGCACTGCGGCAGGCCGGGCTGACGCCGGACCACCGCATCCTGTTCCTGTGCCGCAGCGGCGCCCGCAGCATGGCCGCGGCCAATGCGGCGCAGGCAGCCGGCTTCACGAAGGTGGCCAACATCGCCGAGGGCTTCGAGGGCAATCCCGATGGCGAGGGCCACCGCGGCGTCATATCAGGCTGGAAAGCCGAAGGCCTGCCCTGGCGCCAACGGTAGCCTTCCTTCTCCCTCTCCCTCCGGGAGAGGGTCGGGGTGAGGGGGTCTTGGCTGCGGAGCGATGCATATGGCGGCCAGGTAGCATGTCGCCTTAAGGGAGATCGAGGCCCTTGCCCTCCCCCTCACCCCAACCCTCTCCCGGAGGGAAAGCGAGCAGGCGCACACCGTCCGTGAGGTGCGCCGCTACACCGTCTCGTCGTAGAGCACCCGCACCACGACGAACCACGGGTAGCGGCTGTCATAGGTCTGCCCCCCAGGATCCGTCAGTAATCCGGTCGGTCCCGTGGGCACATGCTTCATCGTCACGCTGGCATCCACGTTGCCGCCGATCACCACGAGCTGCCCCGGCGCTACCTCCGTCACCAGGTCGCAATGGCCATAGAAGCTCGGCGCCGGCAGGTTCTCGAAGCGGATGTTGCGCGACGGGCCGCGGCCGACGCAGATGAGGTCGCCGGGCTGCGGCGGGTAGCTGTCCGGACGCTCCACCCGCAGCGCGCCTTCACCCCGGGCGGCGGCATTGATGTAGTCGGCATGGAGCGGCGAATAGCTGAAGCGGTCCGCCGCCCCTGCCGAGCGCATCACGTAGGAAATGAACGCCGCCGACCAGGCCGGCGCGTCCCCGGCATAGGGCGTGCCATACTCGTTGTATTTGCTGGTCCAGTCTTCTTCCTTGGTGCCGGCATTCTGTCCCAGCCACCAATACTCGCCGACGCGCTGCCACATGCCGGGCTGGTGGTCTGGGCGCAGGTCGCGCGGGCGGTTCTGCTGCTCCGGCGGGTCGTCGTTGACGTTCATGCCGAATGCCCGCCATTCCCGCAGCGCGATGGCGATGGTGTTCTGGCGGGAGAACGGCTCCGGCGGACGCCGGGCAAAACCCGGAGCATGAGCGTCGGTCGCAATGCCGCCGGACTGTGCAGCGACGGCGCTGCCGGGCTGCGGCCGGGCTGCACAGGCACCCAGCAATAGCAGCAGCAAAAGTGGACGTAAGTTCATACGGTTGGGATGGCATGGTTGCAGGAGCGGATCAACCTCCGGGCCAACAACGGGGTAATCACATTCGCGCGGATCATTTATGGAACGATTGCCGTAACTCGGCTGCAACAGGCACGGAGCGGGAGAACCGTTGCATCAGCCGCAACAGGGAGCCGGCCCACATCACGCAGGCATTCGCAATGTGTTCTCAGCTCGACTTTAGCCATTTCTGGTCATGGGTTGATCCGGAAGTGCGGCTCTGAGGCGATGTAGTCGAGGGCTGCGTCGAGCGGCATGGTCGCGATGCCGAACGGCCCTGGAGCGCCCCAGCACTTCCCATTTTCATGAAAGAGCGGGCAAACCTGATTTGCTCCCGCATTTCCGTGGTCATGGATCAATGTTCCATGTCGTATCATTCAAAATCCTAACTCCGCGCGGTGCAGGAAACTGCCGTGTCCGGTCAGACGCCGCTCGGCACCCCAACCAGCACACTACCGCGCCTCCACCCCGCACCATCCCGCGACCAGCAGCGCCAGCACCTGCGTTACGTCATGCACGGTGTCCAGCCCGACGCTCTCGTCTATGCCGTGGATGTTCTCGCAGTCCGGGCCGTAGCAGGTCGCCTGGGTCTCGCCATAGAGGACGTAGTGCCGGGCATCGGTCAGGCCGGTGGCGTTGCAGTGCCGCAGCGCGCCGCCGGTGACATCCTGGTGCAGTGCCGATACGGCTTGGCAGATCGGCTGCTCCGCCGGGAAGGTGCAGCCATCGGCCATGAAGCCCTGGAACTCCACCGACAGCCCCGCCCCGCGCAGCCTCGGGTCGCCGTGCAGGCCGGCCACCATCGCCTCAATCTCCGCCCGCACGGCGTGGCAGGACTGACCCGGCATCACGCCGACCCGCACGCCCAGCCGGGCACGGGTGGCGACGCTGCTGTTCCACTCGCCGCCGGTGAGGGTGCCGAAGTTGATGTTGATGGGATGGTTCTCGGCGGCAAACGCCGGATGCCGGCGCTCGGCACGGTTCATCTCGTTCTCGTAGGTGCGCAGGCGCTCCATGACGACGTAGGCGGCCTCGATGGCGTTCACCCCGGCGTGCATCTCGCGGACATGGGCGAGGCGCCCGGTGACGGTGACCCAGGCCCAGACCACGCCGACCTCGGCGACATACAGCGCCGGGTAGCCCGGCCCCGGCTCCGGAATCAGGCAGGCATCGGGGCGCGGCAGGGCGTGCATGACGGCCAGGGCGCCGTTGCCGGTGCACTCCTCCTCGATGACTGCGGCCAACTGCAGCTCCGCCGCGGGCTGCAGCCCGGCGCGGCGTAGGGCAGCCAGGGCGGTCACGACGGCCGCCAGGCCGGCCTTCATGTCGGCGGCGCCGCGGCCGTACATGCGGCCATCCCGGATGCTGGGCTCAAACGGCGGGGTGGTCCACAGATCGGCGGCGCCCTCCGGCACCACGTCCACATGGCCCTGCAGCATCAGGCTGCGGCCCTTCGGGCTGGCCGGGCGGTGCAGCGCCACGACGTTGTCGCGGCCGGTGTAGGAGATCAGCGGCGGCGACCAGCCGGGCACGCCGGACAGCGCCTCGGCGTCCACGGGCACGCGGAAGGGCTGCAGGCCCAGCCCGGCGAAGGCCGCCTCCATCTCGGCGAGCGCGCCCGCCTCCTCGCCCAGCAGGCTGCGGTGGCGCACCAGGCGCTGCAGCAGCGCCGTCCCGTCGTCGCGCAGGCTGTCCACCGCGTCCAGGATGGCGCGGCGGGCGCCGGGGTCGAGCGGGATCAGGTCGTGCATGGAGCCTCGGTGCCGCGTAGGCGGCCATAAGAAGTCGGCGATCATAACTCTAGGAGGTGTTTAGGGCCGCGCCGTATAGTGCGGCAATGGCGACCGCCCTCCCTCAGCCGCACGGACGCATCCGCCTGCTGCCCACCGGCCTGGTGAACCGCATCGCCGCCGGCGAGGTGATCGAGCGGCCCGCCGCGGCGGTGAAGGAGCTGGTCGAGAACGCGCTGGATGCCGGCGCCCGGCGGATCGCGGTGTCGCTGACCGGCGGCGGCATCGAGCGGATCGAGGTCGCCGACGACGGCTGCGGCATGGACGCCGCCGACCTAGCGCTGGCGGTGCAGCGGCATTGCACGAGCAAGCTGGCCGACGAGTCGCTGGTGCGTATCACCACGCTGGGCTTCCGCGGCGAGGCGCTGCCGAGCATCGGCGCGGCGGCGCGGCTGCACGTTACCTCACGCCCGCACGGGGCGGCGCACGCGCACCTGATCCGGGTGGAGGGCGGCGTGGTGCAGGAGCCGCAGCCGGCGCCGGGATCGCCGGGCACGCGGGTGGTGGTGTCGGACCTGTTCTTCGCGACCCCGGCCCGGCGCAAGTTCCTCAAGCATCCCCGAACCGAAGCGGAGCATGCCGAGCAGGCCGTCCGCCGCTTGGCAATGGCAGCGCCCGGCGTCGCGTTCCGCTGCGAGCTGGACGGGCGCGCCGCCTTCGACCTCCCGGCGCAGGACCGGGCCGCCCGCGTCGCCGCGCTGCTGGGGCCGGACGCCGCGGCGGCGCTGCTGCCACTGGCGGAGGAACGCGGCGGGATGCGGATCGCCGGCTTCGCCTGCCTGCCGACCGTCAGCCGGGCGACGGCGGCGGCGCAGGGCTTCGTGGTGAATGGCCGTCCGGTGGCGGACCCGGTGCTGCGTACGGCGCTGCGCGTGGCCTACCGCGACGTGATCGCCGCCGGGCGGCATCCCGTGGCGGCGCTGTTCCTGGACCTGCCGGCGGATGAGCTGGACGTGAACGTGCATCCGGCCAAGCTGGAGCTGCGCTTCCGGGATCCGGCCGCGGTGCGCGGCCTAGTGATCGGCGCGCTGTCCCGCGTGCTGGCCGGCGGCGCCGCGTCCGTCGAGGGCGCCCGCGCGCCGCTGCGGCTGATGTCCAGCCAGTTGCAGGGCCGGCCGGGGCGCGGCGGCCCGCGATACCAGGGCTTTGCCGAGGCGCAGTTGCCGCTGACCGCAGCACCTGCCGCCCGCGTGCTGCCCGATCCCGCGCCCGCGCCCGCGCACCCACTGGGCGCCGCCGTCGCGCAGGTGCTGGGAACCTACATCCTGTCCGTGTCGGCCGATGGCGACCTGGTACTAGTGGACCAGCACGCCGCGCATGAGCGGCTGACGCACGAGGCTCTGCGGGAGCAGCACGAGGCCGGCGGCATCCGAACGCAGCCGCTGCTGCTGCCCGCCGTGGTGGACCTGCCGCCTGCGGACGCGGCCCGGCTGCTGGACCACGCCGAGGCCCTGCGCGCGCTGGGGCTGGACCTGGAGGGCTTCGGCGCCGGCGCCGTGCTGGTCCGCGCCCTGCCCGCCGCCCTGGGCGCGCCCGAGCCGGCGCCGCTGCTGCGGGACCTGGCCGACGAGCTGGCGGAGGCCGGGGAGGCGGTGGCGCTGGCGGCGCGGGTGGATGCGGTGCTGGCCCGGCTCGCCTGTCACGGCAGCATACGTGCGGGCCGGCGGATGCTGCAGCCGGAGATGGATGCGCTGCTGCGGCAGATGGAGGCGACTCCGCGGGCGGCGACGTGCAGCCACGGCCGGCCGACGTTCCTCAAGCTATCGCGGGCGGATGTCGAGCGGATGTTTGGGCGGCGGTAGGCCGGGGGCGGCTCAGTCTGGCAGGGCAGCGCAAGACCGCCATCCCTTCATGATCGCGACGTAATGGGGTAGCTCCCCTGCTCCCTCTCCCTCCGGGAGAGGGTCGGGGTGAGGGGGTGGTCAGGCGCACCCTTCGCCGAAGCAAGACCGACTTCTGCTCGCGCTGGAAGCTTCGACTCCGCAGCAAGGCCCCCTCACCCCGGCCCTCTCCCGGAGGGAGAGGGAGAAGATGGCGCTTGTTGTTTGAGCGTATCTTCCGGGGCGGGATGGGTCTGGCCAGTGCGCCTCGCGTCAGGCGGACGCTGCCGGAGCCTTCGCCTTGGACTTCTTCGTGGCCGGGCTGGTTTCGTTCAGCTTCTTGGCGGCGGCGCTGCGGGCGGCGGGCGTCTTGCCGGTCTTCATCTCCTTGGCGGCTTCGCTCTTGCTGGCCGGGGCAGATGCCTCGGCAGCGGCGGCCTTCGGGGCTGCCTTTTTCGGAGCAGCCTTCTTCGGCGCGGGCGCGGCGGGCGCTTCTGCCTTGGCCGTCTTGGCGGCGGGCTTGGCAGCGGTCGGCTTCGCCGCCGGAGCCTTGGCCGGCTTGGCAGCAGCCTTCACCGGCGCGGGTGCCTCGGCCGGCTTTGCTGCAGCCTTGCGCGGCGCCGCCTTCTTCGGGGCCGGGGCGGCGTGCTCCTCCTTGGGTTCCGCAGGCGCGGCGGCCTTGGCGGCAGCTTTCTTTGGAGACGCCTTCTTCGCCGGGACATGGACGGAGCCGTTGGTCCCAGAGGCGGATTTGGTGATTGCCCTTACGGCCATCGCCTGCGCCCGGGGGCGCTGGGTGGTGCTGTCGTCGCTCATTGTGGAAGCCTTTCTTGACCGGGTTGCATCGTGCACGCAGGGGGCGGCAGCTCGGCGGGGAAAGAACGGCCGGGGATCGGCTGGGTCCACGCATGGCCTCCGCGGCGGCACCGTCCCCTTCGCAGCGATGCGCCACGAATCCAAGACATGCCCGCTGCTTCCGCTGTCACGCAACTGCATAGTATCTGTCAATCAAAACCAGCAACGACCCGCACGATTACACCGGTCCGCCGCAGCAAGCGCCGCGGCGGACCGGATCAGGTCAGCGCTGCGCCAGCGGCACGAAGGCCAGGTCCTCCGGCCCGGTGTAGTTGGCGGCGGGCCGGATGATCTTGTTGTCCACCCGCTGCTCGATCACGTGCGCGCCCCAGCCCGAGGTGCGGGAGATGACGAAGATCGGCGTGAACAGCGCAGTGGGCACGCGCATCTGGCTGTAGGAAACCGCGCTGAACCAGTCGAGGTTGGCGAACATCCGCTTGGTTTCGGCCATCACCGCCTCGATCCGGTCGGCGACCAGAAAGCCGCGCATATTGCCCGACGCCTCCGATAAGCGGCGCGCGACCTCCTTGATGACGACGTTGCGCGGGTCGGCGATGGTGTAGACGGGATGGCCGAACCCTATGACGACCTCCTTGTTGGCGACGCGGGCGCGTATGTCCTGCTCCGCCGCCTCGGCCGTGGTGTAGCGGGCCTGGATGTCCAGCGCCGCCTCGTTGGCGCCGCCGTGCTTGGGGCCGCGCAGCGCGCCGATCCCCGCGGTGATGGCGGAGTAGATGTCCGACCCGGTGCCGGCGACGACGCGGCAGGTGAAGGTGCTCGCGTTGAACTCGTGCTCGGCATAAAGGATCAGGGACGTGTGCATCGCCCGCTCCCACTCCGGGCTGGGGCGCTCGCCGTGCAGCAGGTGCAGGAAGTGGGCGCCGATGCTGGCGTCATCGGTTTCAACCTCGATCCGCCGGCCGTTCTGCGCGTAGTGGAACCAATACAGCAGCATGGAGCCGAGGCTGGCCATCAGCCGGTCGGTGATGTCGCGGGCGCCGGGGTGGTTGTGGTCCTCCTTTTCCGGCAGCGCGCAGCCGAGGGCGCTGACGGCGGTACGCATCACGTCCATCGGGTGGGTGGCCGCAGGCAGCGCTTCCAGCACCGTGCGGACCGGGGCGGGGATGCCGCGCAACGCGCGCAGCTTGGCCTTGTAGGCCGCGAGTTCGGCGGTGTTCGGCAGCCAGCCGTGGACGAGGAGATGGGCGATCTCCTCGAACTCGCTGGTCTCCGCCACGTCCAGGATGTCGTAGCCGCGGTAGTGCAGGTCGTTGCCGGTGCGGCCGACGCTGCACAGGGCGGTGTTTCCCGCGGTGACGCCGGACAGCGCGACGGACTTCTTCGGCTTTGGTGCGGTTTGGGTTTCGGACATGGTAAATCCCCAGGGTTCGATAGCTTCCTTCTCCCTCTCCCTCCGGGAGAGGGCCGGGGTGAGGGGGCGGGCAAGCGCCGGTCTCACCGTATCAGGGCTTGCAGGCTCGCAGCGCCGGCGGTTCACCGCTCCGCAGCCAAGACCCCCTCACCCAACCCTCTTCCGGAGGGAAAGGGCTTAGAAAATGCCGGGCAGGCCGACCTTCACCGTGCCCTCGGGCATGGCGACGTGCAGGCGATGCAGGTCGCCGGCGTGCAGGTCCGGCAGCTCCTCGCAGGCTTGCAGGAAGCGGCTGGCCTCGGCGGGCGTGATCAGGCCCTCGGTCATGGTGCGGAACTTGTTGATGTAGTCCGGGCGATGCCAGGGCGTGGCGCCCAGCGGGTGCGCGTTGGCGACCGCCATCTCGTCGGCGATGACGCTGCCGTCCTTCATGCGCAGCTCGATCCGTCCGCCGAAGGCCAGGTCCTCGTGCCGGCGGGCGTGGTAGCGCTCGGTCCACTTCGGGTCCTCGACGGTGCGTATCTTGTGCCACAGCGCCACCGTGTCGGGCCGGGACGCACGCTCCGGCGCATAGGAGCGGACGTGATGCCATTCGCCATCCTGCAGGGCGACGGCGACGATATACATGATCGAGTGGTCCAGCGTTTCGCGCGACGCATGCGGGTCCATCTTCTGCGGGTCGCCGGCGCCGGTGCCGATGACGTAGTGGGTGTGGTGGCTGGTCTCGATCACCACCTCCTTTACCTGGTCCCAATCCTTGACCTGCTTGCCCATGCGGAACGCCAGGTCAATCAGCGCCTGGCTCTGGTATTCCGCCGAGTGCTGCTTGGTGTAGCTGTCCATGATGGCGCGCTTGCCCTCGCCGGGGCCGGGCAACGGCACCTGGTAGTGCGCCTCGGGGCCGTTCAGCAGCCAGGCGATCACGCTGTCCTCGCCCTCGTAGATCGGGCTGGGCGCGCCCTCCCCGCGCATCACCCGGTCCACCGCCTCGATGGCGAGCTTGCCGGCGTGGGCGGGGGCATAGGCCTTCCAGGAGCTGATCTCGCCCTTGCGGGACTGGCGGGTGGTGAAGCTGACGTGCACCGCTTGCTGCACCGCCTGGTAGATCGTTTCCACCGGCAGGTTCAGCAGGGTGCCGATCCCTGCGGCTTGGGCCGGGCACAGGTGGGCGATGTGGTCAATCTTGTGCTCGTGCAGGCAGATCGCGCGCACCAGGTCTATGTGGATCTCGTAGCCCGTCGCAACACCGCGCAGCAGGTCGGCGCCGGACTTGTCCAGCGTTTGCGCCACCGCCAGGATGGGGGGGATATTGTCGCCGGGGTGGCTGTAGTCGGCGGCGAGGAAGGTGTCGTGCATGTCCAGCTCGCGCACGGCGGTGCCGTTGGCCCAGGCCGCCCATTCCGGGCTGACGTGCACGCTGTCCGCCATGCCGAACACCGTGGCGCCCCCCGTTCGCCCGGCGCGGACCGGGTGGCCCAAGGCCATGTCGCGCGCCGACATGCAGGGATGGCGGTTGACGCTGGCAATGGCGACGGCGGCGTTGTCTATGACGCGGTTCACGATCATCTCCGCCGTATCGGCGGGCACCGGCACCGGGTCGGCGGCGACGGCGGCGATCTTCCAGGCGAGCTGGCCCTCCCGCTTCAGCCGCGACTTCGAGGGATGGACGCGGACGTCGTGAAGCTGCATGGGAGGTTTCCTCGTAGGTTTCTTTGGGCACGTGTCTTGGCGTTGTCCGGCGCTGCTCATAGGGTTGCGGTTATGCTTCGGCAATCCCGCGGCGCAGCTTGGCTACCGTCACCGCGCCGCAGAACCGGCCGCATCAGTTCGGAGGACCATGCCGTGCGTCGTTATTCGTCTCCGGGTTTGTCGCGGGGCCTGTCCCTGGGCCTGCCATTGGCCGCCGCCGGGCTGTTGTCCGGCTGCTACGCGGCGCAGCCGGCGCTGTATTCGCCGGGTCCGCAATACTACCAGGCGCCATACGGGCAGCCGCAATACGGGTCACCCCAATATCCGCCGCCCGGGTATTCCCGCCCGGCGTATCCCGAGCCCGCTCCCCCGCCGCCCGCAACCACCTACGACACCCGGCCGACGGAACCATTCTCCCCGACCATCGTCGAGCCTTCGTCGCCATCCCCGCCGGCAGCCGCGGACGATGACGCATTCCTGCTGCCGAAGGCGGACAGCGGCACCGGCGATACCCCCGCGGCCCCTGCCCCAGCAGGGCCTGCCACCCGGACCGTCGTCCCCAGGAACAGCGTTCCCTTGATGGGCTTCCGCCCGATGCGCGGCCAGCAGGGCTTATAGCGGCGGGGCCGCCATGGCCATCCCTGGGTTGATGAACGCCATGCTTGGCCTAATGTGGATGCTGACCCGGTGCTGCATGCGTTACTATGGCGCCAAGACCCGGGGCGCCACGACCCGGTGAGCCCTCAATCCCGATAAAGGAGGCGTGACCCTTGCCCGACCAGACGCCTCCCATCCGGTGGCAGCCCGACCGGTCCCCGGCGGTGCCGGCCTGGCCATTGCCGCCCATGCTGACCGCCATCGGCCGGGGCATTCTGGGCCGCTGTCCCGCCTGCGGGCAGACGCGCTGCTTCAGCGGCTACTTGCGCGTCGTGCCGGTCTGCGTCGCCTGCACCGCGCCGCTCGGAAGCCTGCGGGCCGATGACCTGCCGCCGTATCTCACCATCTTCATCGTCGGCCACGTCATCATCGGCCTGATGGTTTGGGTCGAACACGCCTACCGTCCGGACTTCTGGGTGCAGGCGGCGCTGTGGCTGCCGATCAGCCTGGTGCTGACGATGGCGTTGCTGCGCCCGGTCAAGGGTGGCGTGCTGGGCCTGATGCTGAAGCTCGGCCTGGCGAAGCCGGACGACGAGTGACCACACCCGCCACACCCGCCGCGCTGTCCGGCTTGCAGCCTCCGGGCCTGCAGCGGGTCGTACTGGCCGGGGAGGCACTGACCCGGCTGTCGCCGATCCTGGAGGCCGACCGCGCCCAGGCCGTCGCCGACCTGGAGGTGGAGAACCACTTCGCCCTATGTGGCACCCCGGAGCGGCCTGCCGTGCCCGGCCCCTACGTGCTGCACTTGTCGGTCCAGGAGGGCCGCCTGGTGTTCGACGTCCGGGACGCAGGCGACGCGCCCTTGCAGATGCTGGTGCTCTCGCTCGGGCCGTTCCGCGGCTTGATCAAGGACTACCAGATGCTGGTGGACAGCTACATGCTGGCCGTCGAGGAAGGGCGCAGCGAGCGCATCCAGGCGATAGACATGGGCCGCCGCGGGCTGCACAACGAGGGTGCGGCGCTGTTGCAGGAGCGCCTGACCAACAAGGCCAGCATAGACCATGAGACGGCACGGCGGCTGTTCACTCTGGTCTGCGTGCTGCACCAGCGCATCTAGGACGGCCCCGCCATGAAGCCCATGCCACATGAAAATTGACGGCACCCCGTTCCGCACGATCTGGGTGGACGACGACGGCTGGTCGGTTCGCATCATTGACCAGACCCGGCTGCCCTGGTCGCTGGACTTCCTGCGGCTGCAGGACGTGGCGGCGGTCGCGCACGCGATCCGCAGCATGCAGGTGCGCGGGGCGCCGCTGATCGGCGCGACGGCGGCCTACGGGATGGCGTTGGCGCTGCGGGCGGACCCCGGGTCGGAGGCGATGGAGCGTGCGGCGGAGCAGCTTGCCGCCACGCGCCCGACCGCCATCAACCTGCGCTGGGCGCTGGACCGGATGCTGACCCGGCTGCGCAACACCGCCGTCTCCGCCCGCGCCGCCGCCGCCTATGCCGAGGCCGCCGCCATCGCCGATGAGGATGTCGCGACCAACGCCGCCATCGGGCAGCACGGGTTGCCGCTGATCCAGCAGGCTGCGGCGGCCAAGGCCAGGCCGGGCGAGCGCGTCAACGTGCTGACCCACTGCAACGCCGGCTGGCTGGCGACGGTGGACTGGGGCACCGCCCTGGCGCCGGTCTATGCCGCCCACGAGGCCGGCATCCCCCTGCACGTCTGGGTGGACGAGACCCGGCCACGCAACCAGGGCGCGGCGCTGACGGCATGGGAGCTGGGCAAGCACGGGGTGCCGCACACCGTCATTTCGGACAATGCCGGCGGGCATCTGATGCAGCACGGCCGGGTGGACCTGGCCATCGTCGGCACGGACCGGGTGACACGCACAGGGGACGTGGCCAACAAGATCGGCACCTACTTGAAGGCCCTGGCCGCTTCGGATAACCGGGTGCCGTTCTGGGTTGCCTCCCCCAGCAGCACCATAGACTGGACCGTGTCGGACGGGGTGGCGGAGATACCCATCGAGGAGCGGGACGCCTCGGAGGTCACGACCGTGACCGGGCGCGGCCTGGACGGCAAAGTCACTACCGTGCGCGTGACGCCCACCAGCAGCCCTGCCGCCAACCCGGCCTTTGACGTGACGCCAGCCCGGCTAGTGACGGGCCTGATCACCGAGCGCGGGTGCTGTGATTCGACCGGAGCCGGACTGGTCCGGCTGTTTCCCGAGCGCGTGTAGTGCCTGCCGATGATTGCGAACGTGACCATCCCCCGCAGCAGGTGCTCAAGCTTCCCGGGCTGGTGAGCAGGTGGACCATCACCAGTCCGGCAGTAGGTTCATCAACGGGTCGCGTATGGATCGGCCTTCCCAGGCCGCCCAGCTAGTCGTTGAAGGCAGACCACTTTCTTGAACATGACAGGGTAGTGGTAGATCCTACCGGAAATGTTCAGCCGACACGCCTCCGGCAGCTTCGACTCTGTGGACGCGCGGCCCAGGCGCACTTGCACGGTCGTCCACGAGCCAGTGAATGATGCCACCCGGCAACTCGATCCCATGCGCCGCCAGCGCCGGGCCGAGCAGCGCCGCCGGTGCCGCGGACGCCATGACAACCGCTTCATCCAGCCCAGCAATCCCCCACTCCACTAGATTCCGTATCGCCCGATCCAGGGTCAGCGCAGATCCGGCCAGGGTGCGCGCGCCGGGCAGCCGCACGCTGCCATCTGAATCGCCGTCAATGGCCATCCCCGCAAATCCATACCGCCCCGGCGGCGCCCCTGCCGCGGCCACCGCGTCCGTCACCAGGATTGCCCGCCCCGGTCCCTTGGCCCGGATCATCGCCCGCAGCGCCGGGCGCGGCAGGTGGATGCCGTCGGCGATGAAGCCCGCCGCCAGCCGGTCCTCCGCTAGTTGCGCCATCAGCGGGTTGTCCAGCTTCGGCAGCGTGCCCGGCAGGCCATTGCCGAGATGGGTGCTCATCCGCGCGCCGGCCTCCGCCGCCCGAGCCACCACGGCGGCGCCCGCATCTGAATGGCCGATGGCCGCGATCTTACCGCGCGCCGCCAGCCAGCGGATAAGCGCCTCCGCCCCGTCCAACTCCGCCGCTAGGGTCATCATCAGCACCGGCCGTTGCAGCCCGGCGCCCCAGCGCTCCACCAGCGCCGGGTCGGGCAGCAGCATCGCCGCGGGCGGATGGCAGCCACGGAAGCCCGGCCCGGGGTTCAGGAACGGTCCCTCGACGTGGTAGCCCGGCACCATCAGCGGCCCCAGCCGGCTGCGCGCCACCGCCTCATCCAGGGCGTGCAGCCGCGCCTCCAGCAGCGCAGCCGGCGCCGTGATGACGGTGGGCAGGCAGGCCGTGACCCCCGCCGCCAGCATCGCATGGAGGGCATGGTCCAGCGCATCGGCGTTGACCGCCTCGTCGTTGAAGTCCACGCCGGCGTAGCCGTTCACCTGCAGGTCCATCAGCCCGGCCGAACGGAACGAGGCCGGGCCGGCCGGGCGCGTCGCCTCCGCCCCCGGGACGTCCACCGCCGCTACCAGGGCAGCTCCGCCCCGCTGTAGTCCAGGAAGCGCGATCCCGGCTTGCCGTGCGCCGCCACGATCACGTCGGCCAGTCCGCGCACGCTGGTCGGGACGTCCAGGTCGGCGCCCTTGCCGCCCATATCCGTCTGCACCCAGCCGGGATGCAGGGAGAGCACCGGCCGTGGATGGTCCAGCTTCGCCACCAGGCTGCGCGTCATGCTGTTGAGCGCCGCCTTGCTGGCGCGATACAGCTCCATGTCGCCGCGTTCGTTGCCCTCGACGCTGCCCATGCGCGAGGTCATGAAGGCCAGCACGCCGTCGGGCGCCAGGCGGTCCATCAGCGCCCGCGCCGCCTGGATCGGGGCGACGGCGTTGGTCAGGAACAGCATCCCGGTGTCCTGTGCGGTCGCTTCCGCGGCGTCCTGGTGCCCGGGGCCGCTGATGCCCGCGTTGATGAACAGCAGGTCCAGCCCACCGGCGACCTGCCCGTGCAGGGCCGCGATCGAGGCCGGGTCCGTGATGTCGCACAGCAGCGCCTTGGCGCCTGCCGCCTCCAGTCCGGCCCGGTCCACCTCCTTGCGGACGGTGCCCGATACGGTCCAGCCGCGGCCGGCGAACTCCTTGGCCAGGCCGAGGCCCAGGCCGCGCGACGCTCCGAGGATAAGTGCTGATGGCATGAACCGCCTCCCGTTTCGACGCATCCTAGCTGGTGCGTCCGCATCCGGGAACCAGCGGCGCTGCGCCGGACTTCGTGAACCCCGCCCGGGAAACATGGCGGGGACGCCGCGTTGCCCGCCGACTCCCTATTAAACGAGGCTCATCATGTCCGACGCCCGCGTCGTCGCCATCACCGGCGCATCCTCCGGCATCGGCCAGGCCGCCGCCGAATACTTCGCCAAGAAGGGCTGGCGCGTCGGCCTGATCGCCCGCTCCGAGCCGAACCTGGATGCCGTGCGCAAGGCCGTCGTGACGTCCGGCGGCACCGCCTCGGTGGCCGTGGCCGACGTGTCCGACAGCCAGCAGCTCATGGCCGCCGCAGATCACATCGAGTCCGAGCTTGGCCCCATAGACGTCTGGGTCAACAACGCCGGCGTCAGCGTGTATGGCAAGTTCCTGGACATCACCGAGGAGGAGTTCCACCGCGTCACCCACGTGAATTACCTTGGCACGGTGAACGGCACCAGGATCGCTTTGGGCCGCATGATCCCGCGCAACCACGGAACCATCATCCAGGTGCTGTCCGCCATCAGCTACCGCGCCGTTCCCCTGCAATCCGCGTATTCCGGCAGCAAGTATGCCCTGCGCGGCTTCACCGAGGCCGTACGGTCCGAGTTGGAGGAGGAGGGCAGCGCCGTCCACCTGACGATGGTGCATCCGCCGGCCGTCAACACGCCGTTCTACAACCATGCGACATCCCATATGCCGAAGCCGGTGCGCCCGCCGCCGCCCGTCTATCAGCCGGAGATCATCGCCGACGCCATCTACTTCGCCGCCACGACCCGGCGGCGCGAGGTCAAGGTAACAGCCTCGACGGTCGCCTTCGCCATCGGCAACAAGTTTGCGCCGGGGCTGCTCGACGTCCTCGGCGGCAAGTTCGGCGTCACGGCGCAGCAGACGGACCAGGGCGGTGCCGTCGCCGTGCGCGATCCCAACCTGAATGAGGCAGGGAAGCAGGGCGGCACCCATGGCCCGTTCGATAGCGAGAGCTTCAGCAATAGCGCCCAGATGTGGGTGAACAAGAACCCCGGCGCGGCAGGCCTGGGCCTCGGCCTCGGCCTGATCGCGCTGGCCTTGCTCGCTGGGCGCCCACGCGTCAGTGGCATGGAGCGGATGGCGCAACGGGGCATGCGCCTGCTGCGCCAGGTGTAGCACGGTGTTGGCAGCGGCTCCTGGCTGTGTCAGCCGGCGTTAGGAAGGCTTGGTCTGCGCCAGCCAAATCAGGCGCCCGCTGCGCGCCAAACGCCTTCCTTGGACGTACTGGAACCAGGGTGCCTGCGGCAGGATGCTCCGCTGCACCTGCCTCGCCAAGCCCGCCGCCGGGGGATCTGGTCCCAGACGCTCTGGGCTGGATTGGCAATTCCTGCAACGGCGGGCGGACGTGGACGCCGCGGCCCGCGGGCAGCGCGACCGCCAGACGGTCCGGCACGGCCTGGTGCGTTATGCAGCAACGGTGATGCAGGGTCTTATAGATGCTTGAAGCAATCGCAGCCTCGGCGCCGCGCATCACGGCGCAGCTTGAATCCTCACTGTATGTCAGCGACCTGGATATCTCGATGGCCTTCTACCAGCGGGTATTCGGTTTCGAGATGCTGCTTCGGGAGGATCGCATGGTTGGGATGGCGGTGCCCGGCGGCACGGTGCTGCTGTTGTTCCGCCGCGGCGGTTCGGTTCAACCGAGTGCGACGCCCGGCGGCACCATCCCGGCGCATGACGGCCACGGCACGCTGCACTTGTGCTTCGCCGTGCCGCTGGCGGCGCTGCACGACTGGGAGAGGCATCTGGCGGCCCAGGACGTCCCGGTCGAAAGCCGGGTCACGCAGAGCTTCGGCGGCATCAGCCTGTATTTCCGCGACCCGGACGGTCATTCCTTGGAGGTCGCCGTCCCCGGGCTGTGGGCGACCTACTAGGTTTGCGCTATAGGCCGGAGATGGTGGCGTTCCGCTTGATATTGATCCTCCTGGCGTGTGTCCTGGCCAAGCCCGCTTGGGCTGTGGACGACGAGCCCTCACCGACAGGGCAAGGTTGGGACCAGGCGCAGGTTGCGCAGTGTTCCGCTGGGCTGGCGACGGCCGAAACCAAGCATAGCACTGCGCCCGGCCTGGTTGCCGCCATCGCCAAGGCTGAAAGTGGCCGGCCTGTGCCGCCGCTGCCGGGCCTGCAGCCCTGGCCCTGGGCGGTGAACGCCGACGGGGCGGCGATGTATTTTGAAAGCAAGGCCGCCGCGGTGACCTGGACCCGCTTGGCCCTGGCCCGCGGCGTACAGCAGGTGGACGTGGGCTGCATGCAGATCAACCTGCAATCCCATCCCGGTGCCTTCCGCGACCTGGACGAGGCGTTCGACGCCGCCGCCAATACCGACTATGGCGCCCGTTTCCTCCGTCAATTGAGCGAGGATGCCGGCGGCAACTGGTATGAGGCGGTGGGATACTACCACTCCCGCACGCCGGTGCTGGCCTCCGATTACCGTGCGCGGGTGGCCGCGATCGCCGCTGGACGCATGCCGCCGGCCAGCCTCGGCGTGCCGCTGTATATGCGGGCGATCCGGCAGGGCAGCCTGCGGATCGTCCTGGCCGGCGGCGGGGTGCTGCGGATCAACGTGCGCCGGCAGCCCTCCCTGCGCGGCCCGCGCCGGCTCAGCGCCTGCCAGGTGGCAGCGGTGCTTGGCTCCTACATGGCGGCGCCGGCGCAGGCACGTTGCGCCCTCGCGTCGCGTTAATCCCTGGTGTCAACGCTTGCAGCCGCATTGCCCTAGCCCGCCAGTGGAAAACCCGCTACGATTGCGCTCCCTGGCGTAGGGATGGGTTGGCCCGTGCCGTTGGCGTCCCATGTTAACCCCCGTTCATCCGTTTGAGACCAATATGCGCACACCTGACCGCCGATCCTTCGACAGCCCCCGCCGCGGCACCCGCGGCCGTGACAGAAATGATGATTTCCCGCCATCGCGCGGCCGAGAAGAGCCCTACGTGCCCCGGGACGCCTTCGTCCCCCGGGGTGGCGCCGCCCCCCCGGGCTTCGGCCCTGCCCGCGCACCGGTCGCGACGGGTCCGGAGACCGGAGCGATCGTAAAGTGGTTCAACGCCGAGAAGGGCTTCGGCTTCGTGGAGTTGGACGGTGGCGGCGGCGATGCCTTCCTGCACATCAGCGTGCTCGCTCGTGCCGGCGCCCAGACGGTGCAGCCCGGCGCTACCTTGCGCGTCCTGGTTTCGCCGGGCCAGAAAGGTCCGCAGATCGCTGAGGTCGTGCGTATCGACGAGAGCACGGCCGGGTCGGCCCCGGTGAGCCGCCCAGCCTACGCCGAGGACCGGCCCCGGCCGGTCCCGCGTGCGCCGGTGGACATGGATTCCGCGGTCGAAATGCGCGGCACGGTCAAGTGGTTCAACAGCGAGAAGGGCTTTGGCTTCGTGATGCCGGACGGCGGCGGCAAGGATGTGTTTGTCCACATTTCTGCCCTGAATCGCGGCGGGCTGAGCGGGCTAGAGCCGAACCAGACCGTGAAGATGCAGGTTGCCGACGGCCGCCGTGGGCCGGAGGCCGTGTCCGTCGAGAACGCCTGAGCTACGGCGGCGTGGCGGCCCCCCCCATAGGGTCGCCGCGCTGCTGTCTTTGTTGACTGCCGGTGCGGCCCTTCCTGGCGTCGGCGGCGACGACCGCCGGGTCGGAATAGACCCCGGCGCGATGCCCTGGGCGGCCCTGATGCGGCTGCAAGTCCCAGGTGCGGTACGGTGCACCGCTTTCCTGATTGATCCGCAGATAGCTGTTACGGCGGCGCACTGCCTGTATAGCCGCAGGCTTGGCCATTTCGTGCCGGCCGGATCCGTTCATCTCCTGTTGGGCTATGACAAGGGTGGCTTCGTGAAGCACGAGGTTGCCGAATCCTACACAGTGGCACCCGGCTATGATCCAGCCGCCGGACCGGCAGCGGGTGCGCGGGATGTCGCCATTGTGCGGCTGCCGCAGCCAATGGCGCCGGCCAGCCGCACGCTTCGGCTCGTTGACGCGCCGTTGCCGGCTGGCACGCCGTTGATGCTGGGCGGCTACGGCCAGGACCGGGCCGAAGCCGTGCTGGCCGACAACGCCTGCACGTTGCTGGGCTATGCCGGCCGCGGTGCCGCTGCCGTTCTGGTGCATGACTGCGAGGGCACGCACGGAACGAGCGGTGCACCAGTCTTGGCGCGCGATGCTGCCGGGGTTTGGCGGGTGGCTGGCGTCCAGTCCACGGGCCACCGGGATGGGGCAGGGGGGACGGCCATTCCCGCGGACGCATTGCGCCCGTTGCTCGGGGATCACCGGCAGCAACCAGCGCCGTCTTCCCCCTCTCCCTCCGGGAGAGGGCCCGGGTGACGGGGTCTTGGCTGCGAAGCGGGAACTAGCGGCGCTGTTGGCGCACGTCCCTGCCTAGGCAAGCCGGCGCCTCAAGACCCCCTCACCCCGACCCTCTCCCGGAGCGAGAGGGAGCGGATCACCATGCATCACTTCTGGCATTTCCTGTCGCTCCGTCAGGCCGCCATGCCCGCGCACCATCCGCTCGACCAGGCCCACTGGAAGTTGTAGCCGCCGAGCCACCCCGTCACGTCAACTGCCTCTCCGACAACATACAAGCCGGGAACGGAGGTCGCCTCCATGGTTTTCGAGGACAGCGCCCGGCTGTCCACGCCGCCGAGCGTCACCTCCGCCTTGGCGTAGCCTTCGGTGCCATCCGGCCGCAGGTCCCAGCCGTTCAACAATTCCCCAAGCCGCCCCAGCGCGCGGTCGGGCAGGTCCGCCAGGTTGCCGGCCGGCAGGTGCGCCGCCGCAAGCGCCTGGGCCAGCCGGGCCGGCAGTACCTCGGACAGCACGGTGCGGGCCTCCGCACGCGGCCGGACACGCTTGCGGGCCAGCAGCAGGGCGCGGGCGTCGGTGCCCGGCAGCATGTCCATACGCAGTGCGTCACCCTCCCGCCACAGCGACGACGCCTGCAGGATGGCCGGCCCGGACAGGCCGCGATGGGTGAACAGCATGGCCTCGGGGAAGCTGTGCCGGCCGGACGCCGCCACCACCGGCAGGGCGACTCCGCTGAGAGGCTGCATCAGCCCAAGCATGTCGCCGCCGAATGTCAGGGGCACCAGCCCCGGCCGCAACGCCGTCAGCGGCAGGCCGAACTGCCGGGCCAGGTCGTGCGAGAAGCCGGTGGCGCCCATCTTGGGGATGCTCAGCCCACCTGTAGCCAGGACTAAGGAGGCGGCATGGACGGTCCGCCCGCCAGCCTCGATCCGGAAACGGTCGGCGCACGACACCTCCGTAATGGCCTGCCCCAGCCGCATCTCCACTCCAGCCGCGGCGCACTCCGCCAGCAGCATGGCAACGATTGCCCGCGCCGAGCCGTCGCAGAACAGTTGGCCCAGCGTCTTCTCGTGATAGGGGATGCCGTGCTTCTGCACCAAGGCGATGAAGTCCGCCGGCGTATACCGCCGCAGGGCGCCGGTGCAAAATCGCGGGTTGGCCGACAGGAACCGGTCGGGCTGGGCATGCTCGTTGGTGAAGTTGCAGCGCCCGCCGCCGGAGATCAGGATCTTGGCGCCGGCCTGCGGCAGGTGATCCAGCAGCAGCACGCGCCGGCCCCGCCCACCCGCCGTCATGGCGCACATCAGCCCGGCCGCCCCGGCGCCCAGGACGACCACATCGTACTCCGAACACGCCTGGGACATCACTTTGAAATGGTGCGCGCACACCCGGCCGCAACCGCGGAAAAAGCTGCAGACGGCTTGTACCCATTGCAGTTCCCGCACGTTAGGGGCTCATACATTCATCCCTTTGAAAGTCCGACCGCCATGCCCGATGCCAGTGTCAGCCGGCTCAAGACCAAGGTAGCCCCGGCGGAGTTGCCGGGGCTGCAGGGCCTGACGACCTTATGTGTCGGCGTCGTGGTGATCGCCGGGC
>JAABUQ010002207.1_pt1 | contig 39306 bp, 42 predicted proteins | sample 5560001 | NCBI WGS metagenome assembly JAABUQ01 (sample SAMN10711888, study PRJNA513371) | rock metagenome | isolation source: Antarctica rocks | place: Antarctica: Victoria Land, Finger Mt nord | collected 2015-12-18 | reverse complement strand
AGCATGGCGGCGACCCGGCGAGCATCGATTTTTGCGAGAAGGTCGGGCTCGATTACGTCAGCGCCTCGCCCTACCGCGTGCCGATCGCCCGGCTGGCGGCGGCGCAGGCGGCGCTGCGCTGATCGCGGTCAGATGGTGCGACCGGTCCCGTCCGTCTCCGGCGTGACCCGGACGGGGTAGGCGGCGGTCGGGCGTGACGGCGGCGCGATCGTCTCGGGACGCGCGGCCATCGGCACCACAGTGGCGGCGGTGACCGGTGCGGCGGCGACCAGTCGGGCATGGTCGCGCTCCAGCTCGGCGATCCGCGCATGCGCGTCGGCCAACGCCGGATCGGGAGCCGCGGCGCGCGCGACAATGTCCGCCCGATGGGCCTCGGCCTCGCGGCGCGTCACCGCGTGCGCGTCACGCTCGGTCGTGTATCGGTCTCGCCAGCGCCGCCCGCCCGAATGGCTTGCCAGCCCGAGCAGCCAGCCGCCGACCAGCACCAACAGCAGCACCACCCATTGCGTCGTGGTCGTGAACAGCATCGTTTGCCTCCCGTTACGATGCCAGAACGAGGCGTGGGGCCGGGCGTTCCCCGACCAGCGCACGCCTCCGCCGCGTCACTGCTGCCGATGGATGAACGAGTCGTTGATCGAGCAGGCCGCCGGCCCGAGGATGACGACGAACAGCGTCGGCAGGATGAACAGGATCAGCGGCACCGACATGATCGCGGGCAGCCGCGCCGCCTTTTCCTCCGCGCGCATCATGCGCTCGTTGCGGAACTCCGCCGACAGCACGCGCAACGCGCTGGCCAACGGGGTGCCGTATTTTTCGGTCTGGATCATGGTGGTGACCACGCCCTTCACCGCGTCGAGGTTGACGCGCAGCGACAGGTTCTCGAACGCTTGCCGTCGATCGGTGAGAAAGCCGAGTTCGATCGCGGTCAAGGCGAACTCGTCACCAAGTTCGGGATAGGCGCGACCCAGCTCCTTGGCGACCCGGTGAAAGGCGGCATCGACCGTCAGTCCCGCCTCCGCGCAGATCACCAGCAGATCGAGCGCGTCAGGCAACCCCAGCCGGATTGCATCGGACCGTTTGCTGATCTTGTTCTTCAGGAAAATATCGGGTGCCTTGTAGCTCAACACGAACGTCATCGCGACGAGCCCATAGCGCTTGAGCGGACCCCAGGTCGGAAAGGTGTCCGTCGCATAGACGATGTAAACGATCAGCCCGCCGAACACGATCGGCAGCACCATTCGCGCGAAGATGACGCCGACCGCCCATTCCTTCGAACGGATACCCGCCTGCATCAGCTTGACCTGCACGGCCTTGACCTGGCTGTCCTGCAGCACCTTGAGCGAGGAAAGGAACGCGCGCAACTTGTCGGCGGTGTCGTTCTGCTGGACGAGCTTGGCGCGGCGCTTGGACGTCGAGGCGGTGATCCCCGCCTTTAACTGTTCGCGCCGTTCGTTCAGCGCCTTGACGCGCTTCGCCATCGGGTCACGCACGCTGGTCGCGGCATAGATGGCGAGCATCACCGCGAACGCGGCGACTCCCGACAGCAATGTCGCCACCCACAACACGTCCACTCCGAGGACCTTGGGACCGCCCGTCTCGCCCATACCGCAACGCTCCCGATCAGATCTTGAAGTTGACCATCTTGGCCATGATGAACCCGCCGATGCCCATCCAGATCGCCCCGCCGATACCCGCCACCATCAGCCGTTGATCGGTGAAGAACTTGCCGAGGTAGGCGGGGTTTATGAACCACACCATGCCGAACACGATGATGGGCAGTGAACCGACGATGTAGGCCGATGCTTTCGATTCGGACGACATCGCCCGGATTTTGAGCTTCATCTGACCGCGCTGTCGCAGCACGTTGGCAAGGTTGGAAAGCGTTTCGGCGAGGTTGCCGCCCGTCTCGCGCTGGATCGCGATGGAGATCACGAAGAACTGAAACTCGGGCGTGCCCAGCCGGTCGGCCGTATCTTGGAGCGCTGCGTCCATGGTCCGGCCGATCTTCATCTTGTCCGATACCGCGCGGAACTCTTCGCCGACGGGACCGGGTACTTCCGCCCCGACCACCGACATCGTCTCGCTGATCGGCAAGCCCGACCGGAGACCGCGCACGAGCAGCTCGATCGCGTCTGGAAACTTGACGATGAACTTGTTGATCCGTCTCGCGATGACCTTGCCGACGAAGAAATGCGGAAAGCCGGCACCGAGGCACAGCCCGAACAACAGCGCCAGTAACACGGGCGCGTGCCTCAGCCATAATAGCCCCGCCGTGGCGACGAACAGCCCGGCGGACGCGAGGCCATAGCCGCCGACCGACCAGCTCTTGCCGGTCATCGCCAGCCGCTTCTTGAGCTGCTCCACATTGGGCAGGAACCGGCCCGCGGCAAGGTCCATCCGCGTCGCGCGGTTCGCAGTGATCCGGCGCAGCTGCGCGTCGACCACCGCCGTAGCGGAACCGGCATGCCGCTCGCGCACGGCCGCCAGCCGGCGAGTGCCCGCGCGCGCACTCGATGGCCCCGCGAACGCGAGCGCCATTATCGCGAGCGCAGCGAGCGCGCTCAGCGACAGCATCAAAATCGGCAGCATCGGCATGACGGCCAGGTCTCCTCAGCCCACGATCATTTCTTGGCTCGCTTGGGCATCAACCCCTTGAGTTCGCCGAACTTGCCCATCAGCGACTGGCCCTTGCCGACGGCGGCGAGCTTCTTGCCCTTGCCGTCGACGGGCAGCTCGGCCGCGCCGTCGCACGTCTCGATCAGTCGATGCGCCAGCTCCAGCAACGGCGCGACCGTCTTGCTGTTCTTGCCAGCCTCCGCGAGCGGCTTGCCAAGTTTCGCCGCTTGCGCCGCGAGCTTCTGGTCGAACGGCAGCGTATAATCGATCTTGCGTTCGATCGAGCCCTCGAAATCCTTGCGCGTGATCTCCAGCCCCGCGCCGGGATGGACGCGATTGGCGACCAAGAACACCTGCGTGCCCGGCGCGTTAGCCTTTAGCCAAGACAGCAGGCGAATGGTGTCGCGCGCCGCCGCCAACGTCAGCTCGGTCACGAGCACGGTCGCCCCCACATCGTTCATCAGCGCGGGGTGTTGGACCAGCATGGAGCGCGGCAGGTCGATAACCGTGCATTCAAACGCCGCGCGCATCTCTTCCTGCAACTGGTAGAACGCGCCGCCGTCGGTCACCACCGGCGAGGCGATCGGCGCCTCGGCGGACAGCACCGACAGCTTTTCTGACGATTTGACCATCGCGCGTTCGATGAACAATCCATCGATGCGACTTGGGTTCTCGATCGCGTCGGTGAGGCCGCGGCCAGGGTCCAGGTCGAGCGCCAATGCGCCGGTGCCGAAATGCACGTCGAGGTCGAGCAACGCCGTGGACCGGCTTTCCTTATCCGATAATAGCCACGCAAGCGAAGCCGCAAGCGTCGACGCGCCGGCACCGCCACGCGTGCCGATCACCGCCGCCGCGCAATGTGGCCGGTCGGTGGACGCTTCGTTCAGCTTAGGCGCATTGAGCATCGCCTGCGCGTGCGTGAACGAATCGCGCAGCATGTCCGGGCTTAGCGGCTTCAGCAGGTAATCCTGGATGCCGGATGCCACCAGATCGCGGTACAGCCGCACATCGTTCACCTGACCCGCCGCGATCACCACCGTGCCCGGCTCGCATACTTCGGCGAGACCGTTGATGTCGTTGAGCGGGTCGCCCGACTCAGACAGGTCGACGAACAGCACCTGCGGGCTCGCGGAGACCGACAGCGTCTGCACCGCGTTGCGCAAGCCGCCCTTGTTGACTTTGTCGACCGACCAGCCGAGCTCCGCCGCGACCGCGCGCAGCGCCTCGACGGTGGTGTCGTCGCAAACGAACGCGGCGAAGGGGTCCTTCGGGCCAATAGTGCCGTGCTTCCATGGCGCGTTCATTATTTACCCCCTCCGGTTGCGCTTTCCGCTTTGACCGCTGTTCCGCCACCGCCCGACGGGGCCGCCCGGCGCAGCGCGTCGATCGCGCGTGAGGCGGTCAGCGGATCGACGATGCCGGACCCGCGCTCGCCACGGACCAGGTCGGCCGGGTTCGCGACCATCGCCGCGAGGTTGCTGTTGATCGAGCAACCGTAGTTGGACGACGTGTTGCTGTTGAACTCGGGCTGCCCTTCACGCGTGTAATCGGGGCAATGCGGAACCGAGGCCTTAAAACGCGTCACCACCACGCGCACCGTTCCGGGCGCGAGCGGCGCACCGGAAACTGGCGCGTCCTCCGACACCAGCAGGCCGAATTGCGCGACCTGCGCCGCCACTGCCTCGCGCGCTTGCGGATCGGCGGCGGGATTATCGATCGCGACCTGGTCGCCATAGCCGACGCGGAGCGAGCGCATCCAGCCGTCGAGGCGCCTCGCCTCGCCCGACGCCAGTCCCGAGCCGTCGGTAGCAAGGTCAAAGCTGTAATCTGTGCGAGCGACGACCGGCTGATGCACCGATTCGACACCGCGATTGAGCGTACCGCCACAACCGGCGAGCATCGTCGCGGGCAGCAGGGCGAGGAGAAGCGGGCGCTTGATCATGGGGAGCGGTCCTTGCCGGGCGTCAGTTGCTGGAAAAGCCGGGGACGGCGATGGTGCCGCTTGGCTTGTGATCGGATCGACGATCGGCTTGCTGGACCGGCGGAGTGCCCGGCATGACCGAGGTCGCGGCACCAAAGGACGGGGCCGGCCCGCTGGCGGGCAAGGCGAGGGTTGGCTTGGGTCGCTCGCCGCCGGTGGTCCCGCGAGTCAGCTGACCCAGCAACACGCGATCGAGGTCGGTTGGTGCTTTGTAGCCGTCGGTGGGCAAGACGATTTCGCCCGCGTTGACGGGCTTGACCAAATAAGGGGTGACAATGATCACCAACTCAGTTTCATTGCGCTGGAAATCATTTGATCGGAAGAGCGCGCCAAGCACGGGCAAGTCGCCCACTCCCGGTGTTTTCTCGAACGAGTTGTTATGGCTATTCTGGAGCAATCCGCCGATCATAAAGCTCTGGCCCGAACCGAGTTCGATGGTCGTCTCCGCGCGGCGAGTCGTGAGGGCCGGTATCTGCGTGCCCCCAATCGTCACCGCGCCCGCCGAGCTCAGTTCCGACACTTCCGGCCGCACGCGCAAGCTGATCCGCCCGTCGGACAGCACGGTTGGCGTGTAGGCGAGACTGACACCATATTGCTTATACTCCACCGACACCGCGCCCAGCCCCTGACTGACCGGAATCGGAATCTCACCGCCAGCGAGGAACGTCGCGGTTTCGCCGGAGAGCGCGGTGAGGTTGGGATTGGCGAGCGTGGTCACTTGGCCGATGGTCTCGCCAAGGTCGATCGCCTGCAGCAGGTTAAGCCCGAACAGCTTGCCCGCGAGACCAAGTGAGGTCCGCGCCGCGCCCTTGACCAGGTCGGCCGTGGAGGTGGAGTTCGGATTGATAAACCGGCCCGTCACCGGATCATAGGCTCCGTCGACATAGCCTTGGCCGTTGGGCAGCAGGATATGCGCGCTCGGGTAACCTGACAGCTGGGTGGGGGTGAGCGAGCCGGGGCTGCGGCCCGACGCGATGTCGAACTGAAATCCGCCGGTCATGTCGCGGCTGACTAGGTTGGAGCTGATGTTCTTGACGAACGACCGGCTCACCTCCGCGATACGCACCTGCAAGTTGACCTGCAGCGGTGTCGCGATCTTGAGCCGGCTGACGATGCCGATCTTGAGCGCGGCGGTCGACGACGGGTCGACGCCCGGATTGAGGAACGACGTGACCAGCTGCTTGGCGGTCGCGGCGTCCTCGGGCGAGGCGACGGTGCCCGTGAGCACGGCGATCTGCCCGGCGTTGATCACTTTGATTTGCGCGTCGGGCATCGCGGCCCGGAGCATGCGATCGACGGAGGTGATGTTCTGGCTGACGCGGACGGCCGCCGAATAAATCACCGCCCCGTTCGCGCCGGTGGCGAACACCGTCGCCTCGCCGAACCCCTTGCCGAACAGATGCACCTGGCGCGGATTGTTGACGTACACGTCGGCGACCTCGGGGCTGGAGACCCAGACATTGCTGGCGGCGACCGGCAGGGTCACCAACTGGCCCTCTCCGATCGACAGCAACACCTCGGTCGTCGGGCGCTGCGTGCCGGGCGGCAATGACGCAACCCCGACATTGCGATGCGCGGGCATGGCGTGGCGATGCGCGGGGGCCGCGAGGGCCGGGCCGCTCGTTCCCCCGATCAGCGCGGCGGCGATGCTCGCCATCGCCGAGCGACGCAGGAGTGTCGCGATGGGCATGTCAGTTCTTCCCCCCGACCGGTACTTCGGTCACAGAATTGCCGCGCGCGATGCGCACCACCGGTCCGCGCGGAGCCGCGTCGCCCGGAAACTTGGCACCGCTCACCGGAGCGGCACCCATCGACGGCGCGGCGATGCTCAGGCCGCCGCCCTGGCCGTGATCCTTGCCCGGCACGGTGCGGCGCTGATAGCGCGACACGTCCGCACCGGTGGCGAAGGTCGGATTGCCGGTCTGCGGCTGCGCGGCGAGTTGGCTCATCATCGCCTTTTCCGCCTTGGGATCGGTACCGTCGGGCACCTTCACCGAACCCGACGCGATCGCCTGTTCGAGTTCGTTGGCGTTGTCGGCGATCGACCGAAGCGAGACGGACAGGCTTCCCACCGTCTGCGCGACCGCGAGATCCTCGGCGATCTTGGGCGTGGCCTCGACGGTGACGGTGCCGAAGGTCGACACGACCGTCTTGCCGTTCTCGCCGACCACGTTGTCGGTACGCTGATCGGTGGCGAGCACGCGGATGTTGCGCATGATCGTTTCGGAAACCTTGAGTGGTGGCCCGTCGCCGCCGCCGGGCACCGACTGCGTCAGCACCAGGTCGATCCGGTCGCCCGGGAACACGAAGCCCGCGACCGAGCTTTGCGCGTTCACAGGGAACGTGACGGCGCGCATGCCTGGCCCCAGCGCCGCGGCAAGGAAGCCGCGATCGCCCGGCTTGACCAGCGCGCCCTGCGTCATCGGCTGACCAGCGGTGATCGCGTTGCGGACCACCGTGCCTTGCAGCTGTTTCAGGTCGGTCGCGCCCTGAATGAAATAGGCGCCATTCACGAGTTCCTTGGGCCAGGGCTGAAACTTCAGCGCCGTCGCATCGAGGATCGTGCCGACCGGCAGCGCGCGCGTCGCGACCAGCACCATCGGCCCGTCGACCGGCGCGGCGGAAGCGACGACGGCACCCGCCCGGGGCGCGGCCGATCCCTGGATCAGGCTGCGCGCGAAGAATGCGGTGATCGCCGCGACGACCAGCGCGCCGACCAGCAATGCGACCTTGCGAGTATCCATCGAGCGTCTTGCCTTTTCATCGATAGCGCGGCCGGTTGACCCGGCGGTAACCATCGCGCCTGTTGGTTAAGATATCGTGCGCGGCAGACAGAGCAGCGCGGCGATCGCGATCGCGACGCCATAGGGAACCTCGATCGGCCCCGACTTCTTCCACGCGCGCTCGGCCATCATCACCAGCGTCAGCGCGCCGCCGCCGATCGACATGGCGGCAAGCATCCACAGCAGCGGATGCAGCGGCAGCCACAGCGCCAGCGCACCGATCAGCTTCACGTCGCCGCCGCCCATCTGGCCGAGCGCGAATGCACCCACGAATAGCGCGAACACGACCACGGCGAGGAGTAGTTGCGCGCCGACATCGGGCCACAGCGTATAGCCGTTCGCCCACCACCAAGCGGGCGCGAGCAGCGCGACGGCGGCGTTCTTCCAGTTGGCGATGTTGCGCGTGCGCGCGTCCTCGATGCCGGCCGACACCAGCAGCAATGCCAGCAACACCGGCGGCACGATCGACAAAGCCCAAATCATCACGGCCAATGTCTAGACGGCGCGGCTTTCCAAACCGTAACCATGTGCGCGATGCAGACGCCTACGCCCGCCCCGAACCGCCGCGCACTGCCCGTCGACGCGCGGGTGACCCGCTGGCGCGCGGCGGACGGATGGAAGCTGCGGCGGTTCGACTGGCCAGGTGGCGCGCGCGGTTCGATCCTGTTTCAGGTCGGGCGCGGCGACTTGTTCGAGAAATATCTCGAAGTATTCGCGCATTGGCACGCGTCGGGGTGGAATATCACATCGCTCGATTGGCGGGGGCAGGGCGGCTCGGGGCGACTCGGTGAGGACGCGAATGTCGGACATTGTGATGATTTCGCGGCGCTAGTCCGCGATCTGGAGCAGTTTTACGCGGAGTGGCGCGCCGAAACGCCCGGGCCGTGGATAGTGATGGGGCATTCGATGGGCGGGCATTTGGTGCTGCGCGCCTCGCTGAGTGGTCGGGTACGGCCCGACGCGGCGGTGCTGTCCGCGCCCATGCTCGGGCTGCGAAGTCCGATGGGCGCGCGCTTCGGCGAGTGGTCGGCGCGGCTGATGACGCGCATCGGCGACCCGGCGCGCGCCGCGTGGAAAGGCGGCGAGAAGCCGGGGGTGGTGAACCGCCAGGCACTGCTGACCCATGACGATGCGCGATACGCGGACGAGCTGTGGTGGCACCGGGCGCATCCCGAGGTTCGGCTCGGGCCACCGAGTTGGGCGTGGCTGCACACCAGCTTCGTTTCCACGCGGGAGCAGCGAGTCGACGCGCGGCTCGCGACGATGCGCGTACCGGTACTGATGCTGGTGCCGCTGGCGGACCGGCTGGTCGATGCCGCGGCGGCGCGGCGGGTCGCGAGCGCGCTGCCGGATGCTGTGGTGAAAACCTGGGGCGCCGAGTCGGCGCATGAGGTGCTGCGCGAGGCGGACCCGGTGCGCGACGCGGCGATCGCGGCGGTGGACGCGTTTCTCGATGAGCGGGCACCGCCGTCGTGACGTATGACATCGCCATTGTCGGCGCGGGGATCGCGGGGGCCAGCCTTGCGGCGGCCATCGGAGCACGGGCGCGAGTGCTGTTGCTGGAAGCGGAGGATCAGCCGGGTTATCACGCGACCGGTCGGTCGGCGGCGTTCTGGTCGGAGACCTATGGCGGCCCCGGCATACAGCCTTTGACCAGCGCATCCGGTCCCGTGTTGCGCGACGGCGGCTATCTGCAGCCGCTCGGCTCGCTACATATCGGGCGTCCGGCGGAAGCGGCGCGGGCTGATGCGTTCCTGGCCGAGTTCGCGGGCACGCCCGTGGAGCTGTCGCGCGTCGATCCTGCGGCGATAGTGCCTGGATTGCGTGAAGAATGGGCGGTCGGCATTTGGGAGCCGAGCTGCGCCTATATTGACGTAGGCAAGCTGCACGGCGACAGCCTCGCCGCCGCGAAGCGTGCGGGCGCGACATTGACGACGTGCGCCGGGCTGAAGCGAGCGACACGCCAAGATGGGCGCTGGCGCATCGAGACGCGCGCGGGCTCGTTCCGGGCGGAGGTGCTGGTCGACGCCGCTGGTGCCTGGGCGGACCGGGTTGCGGCGCTCGCGGGGGTCGCGCCGCTGGGGATCACGGCCCACCGACGGACGATGGTGCAGCTGCGCACCGATCCGCCCGCGCCCGCCGGGTTGCCGCATGTCACGCACCTGGGCGGGCAGTTCTATTTCAAGCCGGAAGCGGGCGGGCGATTGTGGCTCAGCCCGCATGACGAGATCGCCACCGACCCGTGCGACGCCGCGCCCGAGGAGCTGGACGTGGCGCTGGCGATCGACCGGTTCGAAACGGTGGTCGATTGGCGGGTGGCCGCGGTGGAGCGGCGCTGGGCGGGACTCCGCAGCTTCGCGCCAGACCGGTTGCCGGTATATGGTTTCGACCCGAAAATGCCTGGGTTCTTCTGGTTCGCGGGGCAGGGCGGGTTCGGCATCCAGACCGCTCCGGCGGCGGCGGCGATCGGGGCGGCGCTGGTGTTGGGAGAGGTGAACGCCAGCGTGCGGATCGACGTGGAGCGGTACGGGCCGGGCCGATTCTAGTCCTCCCTGCGAAGCGGGGCGGGGGCCATGCCGAAGGCGTGGTGGAGGGGCGGTTGCCCCGAGATGGTGTGCTCTGAAGCGGGTGCCCCTCCACCACCGGACTACACCCGGCGGTCCCCCTCCCCATTCCGGGGAGGCGCTTTACCCGCGGCCTTTGCTGCTTCCGACGCCAGCTTGTCCACACGCTCATTGTCCGGGTGGCCCGCGTGTCCCTTGACCCATGCCCAATCGATCCGGTGGCGGGCGGCGGCGGCGATCAGCGCTTGCCATAGGTCGGCGTTCTTGACCGGTTTCTTGTCGGCAGTGCGCCAGCCGTTGCGTTGCCACGCCTTGATCCACTTGGTCAGCCCATCCATCACATAGCGGCTGTCGGTGGACAGCGAGACGTGGCACGGGCGGGTAAGCGCGTTGAGCGCCTCCACCGCAGCGGTCAGCTCCATGCGGTTGTTGGTGGTCATCGCCTCGCCGCCCGACAGCTCCCTCTCGCGCTCGCCACTGCGGATCAGCGCCCCCCAGCCACCGGGGCCGGGATTGCCCTTGCACGCGCCGTCGGTGGCGATCGCGACGGGGGTGAGCTCGGTCACGCGAACAGGTCCGGGTGGGCGTCGTAAAAGGCGAGGCGGCGCATATAGGCGAGCGGGTCCTTGCGGGTGACGAGCGCGTCGGCGGGGGTGTTGAGCCAGTCCCACGCGCGGGTGAGCGCGAAGCGGATGCACGCGCCCTTGGCGAGGACGGGCATGGCCGACCGCTCGCGCTCCGACAAGCCGAACGCAGCCTGATAGCCGTCGAGCAGAGCCCGGCCGACTGTCGGGTCCGCAGGCCTGCCCGTCGTGCCGAACGCCCAGGCGGTGTGCATAACGGCGAGATCGTACGCGCGCAGATCGGTGCAAGCGAAGTAGAAATCGATCAGGCCGGACACCGTATCGCCACGCATCAGCACGTTGTCGGGAAACAGGTCCGCATGTATCGCCACGCTGGGCAACGCGTCGATGCCGGATCGGTTTGCCGGATCGCTACCGGGCCAGACCGCAACGACTTGGTCGATGGCGCGGGCCAGATCGCGGTGGAGCGCCGGAGCAATGCGGTCGAGGTCGCCGCCGCAGCGCTCGAATAGCAGTGTCCACGCTTCGACGCCCAGGCTATTCGGCCGCTCCAGCGCGAAATCCTCCAGGCTGGCGTGCATCCGCCCCAGTGCCGCCCCGGCCGCGCGGGCCTGCGCGGGCGTGGGATGCGAGACCGACACGCCGGGCAGGAACTCGATAAGGCAGGCGGGGCGGCCCTCCAGCGTGTGCAACCACGCGCCCGCGCGGTCGGCGATCATGCGCGGCACCGGATTGCCCTTGGCGGCAAGGTGATCGGTGAGCGCGCGGAAGAACGGCAGGTCCGCCGCTGCAACGCGCTTTTCGTACAAGGTCAGGATGAAGCGCCCGCCGGTGGTATCGACGAGATAGTTCGAGTTCTCGACCCCCTCGGCGATACCCTTGGCGGAGACGAGCTCGCCGACATCGAAGCGGGCGAGGAAGGCGGCAAGCGATTCGGCGGGGACGTGGGTGTAAACGGCCATCAGCGTGACCAGCCCGATAGTAGGTCCCGCGCGGCGAAGTTGACCAACTTAACGCTAACGCTGTCCATCGAAGCGGCCGACCAAAGGCGTGACGCGACGGATCGAACACACGACTGGATGGGCGCAGGTGGCATGATGCGTGAGCATAACCGGGTCGGGGCCGTGTAGGAAAGTCGGCCTTTACCCAGACGCGGCGTGGCGACCTCGCCTCGACCGATTACGCCGCCTCCAACGCTCTCGGCAGCTTGAATGCGATCGTCTCGCGGCTGGTCTCCACCTCGGTCTCGTGAACCGCGTATCGTTCCGCCAGCCGCTCGACCAGCTCGCGTACCAGCAGTTCGGGCGCGCTCGCGCCGGCGGTGATGCCCAGCGTGCCGACCCCGTCCAGCCAGTGCCAGTCAAGCTCGTCCGCGCGCCCGATCAGCCGCGCGGCCGTGCCCTCGCGCTCCGCCACCTCGACCAGCCGCAACGAATTGGACGAGTTCGGCGCACCGATCACCAGCATCGCGTCGCACCGCGCGGCGATCGCCTTGACCGCGGTCTGGCGGTTGGAGGTCGCGTAGCAGATGTCCTCGCCGCGCGGACCCTGGATCGATGGAAAGCGCCGCGCCAACGTCGCGACGACCTCGGCGGTGTCGTCGACCGACAAGGTGGTCTGGGTCAAAAAGGCGAGATTGCCGGGATCCGCGGGCTGCACCACCAGCGCGTCGCCGACCGTCTCCACCAAGGTCATCGCGCCCGGCGGCACTTGGCCGAACGTGCCGATCACCTCCGGATGACCCGCGTGACCGATGAACAGGATATGCCGCCCGGCCGCGACCAGCCGCTCGGCCTGGCGATGCACCTTGCTGACCAGCGGACAGGTGGCGTCGAGGTAATCGAGCCCGCGCCCCCGCGCCTCGGCGGGCACCGCCTTGGGCACGCCGTGCGCGGAGAATACCACCGGCGCGCCGTCGGGCACCTCGTCCAGCTCCTCCACGAACACCGCGCCCTTGTCGCGCAGCGCGTCGACGACGAACCGGTTGTGGACGATCTCATGCCGGACGAAAACGGGCGCGCCGTGCTTTTCCAGCGCCAGCTCGACAATGCGGATCGCGCGGTCCACCCCGGCGCAGAACCCGCGCGGGGCCGCGATCAGCAACTCCAGCGGTGGTTTGGGTGGAGCGTTGGCCACGGGTGTCGAATACCCCATCGCTTGCGCGCGCGAAAGCCGGTTCCTATGACGCCCCCGCTCCGTTCGCGTGCTCGAGGTTACGATAGTGTCCCATTTCCGTCTTCTCGCTCCCGCCGCCTTGCTGTTGATCGCGGGAGGGTGCGCCGAGAAGGGCGAGCTCGACGCGTCGGGCGGGGTCAGCGCGGTGCGCTCCGCCTGTCCCAGCGTCGGCGTGCCCGCCGGCACCGGCGACGTGACGCTGTTCGACCCCGCCACCGCGCGCACCGCCGACGCCATCGACGTCACCGCGCTGATGACCAACGTCCGCTCCACCTGCGACAGCGGCGACGCGCAGGTGAACACGACCGTGACGTTCGAGGTCGACGCGCGCCGCCGCGACACCGCCGCCGCGCGCGACGTGACGTTGCCGTTTTTCATCTCGGTGGTGCAGGGCGGCAACGCGGTGGTTGCCAAGCGGGTCAGCCGGGTGGCGGTACATTTCGACGCGGGCGCGGCGCGCGCGCGCGCGACCGGGTCGGCGACCGCCAGCGTCGATCGCGCCGCCGCGACGTTGCCCGACGATGTGCGCAAGACACTGACCCGCAAGCGCAAGGCAGGGGAAGAGGACGCCGCGATCGATCCGCTGTCGCGGCCCGAGGTACGCCAGGCGGTGTTGCGCGCGACTTTCGAGGCGCTGGTCGGATTTCAGCTCACCGAGGATCAGTTGCGCTATAACGCGACCCGTTGACTTGACTGCGAGGCACGGCCACATCTGAGTCGTCTAGGCCGGGCGACCGGCTGGGGCTCTCGCGGGAGAGCGCTTCTTAGCGGGTCCCATCAAGGTTTTACTTTGATGGGTGCCCTACAGAGGCCGCCGAAGGAGCAACCGCCCCGGAAACTCTCAGGCATCAAGGACCGCGCGGGCCAAGGCACTCTGGAAAGCGCCACCGCTCCGGCGGCGGCCACCGAAGGGGTAACCTCATGTTCGAGGGAAAACTCTCAGGTCCCGTGACAGAGGGGGCAGCGGGCGAGGGTGGTCGATCCACTGTCGCGCCCGTTGCACCTTGGCGGGAGTGCCTGATGAGCGAAGCGGTCCACAGCGGCATCGACGACGACGAGCGCGCGCGCGGGCAGACGCTGTCGGGCGAGGTCGATCCCGACGCGGAGCCCGGCCCGCAGCTGCTCCCGCTCGACGCCTGGCACCGCGCGCGGGGTGGGCGCATGGTGCCGTTCGCGGGCTATGTCATGCCGGTTCAATTTGAAGGTTTCATTGCCGAGCATCTGTGGGTGCGCGAGTCGGCGGGGCTGTTCGATGTCAGCCACATGGGCCAGCTTGTCTTCTCGGGCGAGACACCGGACGTCGATGTCGCGGCGGAGCTGGAGGCGTTGTTGCCTGGCGACGTGATGGGCCTCGGTGAGGGGCGGATGCGTTATTCGCTGCTGCTCAACGAGAGCGGCGGTGTGCTCGACGACTTGATGGTGACGCGACGTGACGACGGCCTGTACATGGTCGTCAACGGCGCGACGAAATATGACGACATTGCCCATTTGCGCGAGCACCTGCCCGACGCGGTTACGATCAACCATCTCGACGAGCAGGCGCTGCTGGCGCTGCAGGGGCCGCGCGCGGTGGATGCGCTCGTGCGGCTGGTGCCCGGCGTCGACCGGCTGGTATTCATGACAGCGGGCGCGTTCGAGTGGAACGGCGCGCCGCTGTGGATCAGCCGGTCGGGCTATACGGGCGAGGACGGGTTCGAAATCTCGCTTGCCGGCGAGGTCGCGCCGGCGTTCGCGGACGCGCTCGCGGCAGAGCCGGAGGTGAGGCCGATCGGCCTCGGCGCACGCGACTCGCTGCGGCTGGAGGCGGGGTTGCCGCTGTACGGACACGACCTGGACGAGGAGACGACGCCCGTGATGGCCGATCTCGGCTTCGCGCTGGCGAAGCGGCGGCGCGAGGCGGGCGACTTCCCGGGCGCGGCGCGAATCATGCTCGAGCGCGAGCAGGGTCCCATCGCCAAACGGGTCGGCCTGCTGGTTGAGGGCCGCCAGCCGGTGCGCGAGGGGGCGGCGGTGGTCGACGACGAGGAGAGCACGGTCGGCCGCGTCACCTCCGGCGGCTTCGCGCCCAGCGTCGGCGCGGCCATCGCGATGGCCTATGTTCCGCTCGCGATGGCGGTGCCCGGCACCGTCGTCACGCTTGCGCAGCGCGGCAAGGTCCACCGCGCCACCGTCACGCCGATGCCCTTCATCCCTCACCGCTATGTCCGCAAAGGAGCCGCCTGATGCGTTATTTCACCGAGGACCATGAGTGGATCGACATCGACGGCGATGTCGGCACGGTCGGCATCTCCGACTACGCGCAGGGTCAGCTCGGCGATATTGTGTTCGTCGACGTGCCGACCGAGGGCAAGACGCTGAGCAAGGGCGATGAGGCCGCGGTGGTCGAGTCGGTCAAGGCGGCGTCGGACGTCTATTCGCCCGCATCCGGCACCGTGCTGGAGGCCAACGATGCGCTGGTCGACACGCCCGACCTGGTCAACTCGGACCCGGAAGGCGAGGGCTGGTTCTACAAGCTGACGCTATCCGACCCGGACGAAGTGTCGGAGCTGATGGACGAGACCGCGTATGAGAGCTTCGTGAAGAAGCTGTGAGCGTCGACGCCGCCTCGCATTGGAACGCCGAACACTATGCTCGGCACGCCGCGTTCGTGCCCGCTTTGGGCACGCCGGTGCTGGCGCTGCTCGCGCCGAGGGCTGGCGAGCGCATTCTCGATGTCGGGTGCGGGGATGGCGTGCTGACCGAGCGGATCGCGACGACGGGGGCGAGCGTGGTCGGCGTCGATGCCTCGACCGGGATGGTTGCCGCAGCCAAGGCGCGCGGTGTCGACGCTCGGGTCGTCGACGCGCAGGCGCTCGCGTTCGGGGCCGAGTTCGATGCAGCGTTCTCCAACGCGGCGCTGCACTGGATGCTCGACCCGCATGCGGTCGCGCGGGGGGTGTTGGCCGCGCTCAAACCCGGCACGCGGTTCGTGGGCGAGATGGGGGGCGAGGGCAATATCGCCACGCTCCGCCGTGCCTTGCGGGCGGCCGTGGCAGAGATGGGCTACACGCCGCCCGCTGACGATCCGCAATGGTATCCGTCGGCGGCCGACTTCACCGCCGTGTACGCCGCTGCCGGGTTCGTGAGCTTGGAAGCGGAGCTGATCGAGCGCCCGACGCCGCTCCCGTCGGGGGTACGCGAGTGGTTCCGCACTTTTCGCGTCGGCTTCCTCGACGCCTCCGGCGTGCCCGAAGCCGACCGCGACGACCTCGCCACCCGCGCCGCCGCCCGCGCCGAAGCGATGTTGCCCCGCGACGCGAGCGGGGTCGTCGTCGCCGACTATGTCCGTCTTCGCTTCCAGATGAGAAAGCCACGCTGATGCGCTACCTGCCCCTGACGCAGCCCGACCGCGACGCGATGCTGCGTGTCGTCGGCGCGGAGTCGATCGACGCGCTGTTCGTCGACGTGCCCGAGCACGCGCGCCTGACCGGCCCGATCGCCGGCTTACCCCACCACGCGTCCGAGCTGGCGGTGGAGCGGCACATGACCGCGCTGGCGAGGCGGAACGTCGTCGCGGGAGAGGGGCCGTTCTTCCTCGGCTGCGGCGCGTATCGCCACCATGTTCCCGCCAGCGTCGACCATCTGATCCAGCGCGGCGAGTTCCTAACCGCCTACACGCCGTATCAGCCCGAGATCGCGCAGGGCACGTTGCAGATGCTGTTCGAGTTCCAGACGCAGGTCGCGCGCGTGCTGGGGACCGATGTCGCCAATGCCAGCATGTACGACGGCTCGACCGCCTGCTGGGAGGCGATCGGCATGGCGCGGCGGATCACGCGGCGGGGCAAGGCGATCCTGTCGTCTGGGTTGCACCCGCATTACGTCGAGGTCGCGCGGACGATGGCGCGCTACACCGCCGACGTGCTCGAGACGAGCACCCCCGAGTTGGCGGCGGCGACCGACCTCGATCGCCTGATCGCGGCGATCGACGGCGACACGAGCTGCGTCGTCGTCCAATATCCCGACATCCTCGGCCGTATCGCCGACCTGACCCCGTTGGCGGAGGCGTGTCACGCCAAAAAGGCTTTGCTGATCGCGGTCGTCACCGAGCCGGTCGCGTTGGGCGCGATCAGCTCGCCGGGCGAGATGGACGCGGACATCGTCGTCGGCGAGGGGCAGTCGCTTGGTGTCGGGTTACAGTTCGGCGGCCCCTATGTGGGGCTGTTCGGGTGCAAGGAACGGTATGTGCGCCAGCTGCCCGGGCGGCTGTGCGGGGAGACGGTCGACGCGGACGGGCGACGCGGTTTCGTGCTGACGCTGTCGACGCGCGAGCAGCACATCCGACGTGAGAAAGCGACGAGCAATATCTGCACGAATTCAGGGCTTTGCGCGCTGGCCTTCTCGATCCATATGACATTGCTGGGTGAGGTTGGGCTGCGCGGGCTTGCGGAGCTGAACCACGCGGGCGCGTGTTTCGCGGCGGATCGGCTCCGCCAAGTGCCGGGGGTGAGCGTCGTCAACGACGCGTTCTTCAACGAGTTCACGCTGCGATTGCCCGTCGAGGCGCGGCTGGTGGTGCGGACCTTGGCCGAGCGCGGCATCCTGGCGGGTGTGTCGCTGGGGCGGCTCTACCCGGGCGAGGACGCGCTGGCGAGCGGGCTAGTCGTGGCCGTGACCGAGACGACGACGGCGGACGATGTCGAAACGCTGGCGACAGCGCTGGAGGAAATTCTGTGAGCATGAACCAGAGCGGCTGGCGCCCGGAGCACCCCGACGCGGCGGCGCAGGCAACACCCGCAACATCGACCGGCAACAAGGCGCTGATGCTGGAAGAGCCGCTGATCTTCGAGATCGGCGACGCGACGACGACGGGCGTGGACTTGCCTTATCCCTCTCCCTTAAGGGGAGAGGGACAGCCCGGTGCAGCCGGGCAGGGTGAGGGGAAAGGGGCAGAGCGCCCTCTCCCTGGCGCTTCGCGCCTGTCCCTCTCCCCTCGAGGGAGAGGGAGGTTAGGGGGTCTTGAAAGAGAGCGCCCGATCGGCCTCCCCGGCCTGTCGGAGCCAGAGACCGTCCGGCACTACACCCGCCTGTCCAGGCAAAATTACGCGATCGACCTCGGCCTGTTTCCGCTCGGTTCGTGCACGATGAAGCACAATCCACGGCTCAACGAGAAGATGGCGCGGCTACCGGGGTTCGCGGATGTGCATCCGTTGCAGCCGGTCGACACGGTCCAGGGCGCGCTGGCGGTGGTCCATCAGCTCGCGCATTGGTTGGTGACGCTGACCGGCATGCACTCGGTGGCGATGAGCCCCAAGGCGGGCGCGCATGGGGAGTTGTGCGGCATCCTGGCAATCAAGGCGGCGTTGGCGGCGCGCGGTGACGGCGGGCGGCGCGTGATCCTGGTGCCAGAAAGCGCGCACGGCACCAACCCCGCGACCGCCACGTTTGCGGGCTTTGCGGTGGAGGACATCCCCGCCACCGCCGAAGGGCGCGTCGACACGGAGGCGCTGAAGGCGCGGCTCGGTCCCGACGTGGCGGGCGTGATGATCACCAATCCCAATACTTGCGGGCTGTTCGAGCGCGATCTTCACTCCATTTCCAAAGCGGTTCATGCAGCGGGCGGGTTCGTCTATTGCGACGGCGCGAACTTCAACGCGATCGTCGGCCGGGTGCGGCCGGGCGACCTCGGCATCGATGCGATGCACATAAATCTGCACAAGACCTTCTCCACCCCGCATGGCGGCGGCGGACCGGGGTCGGGGCCAGTGGTGTTCTCCGAAGCACTCAGCCCCTATGCGCCGCTGCCGTTCGTGGACAGGCAAGACGACCGTTTCGTCCTGGTCGACGAGGAAAATGCGGGCGAGGAACACGGCGCGAGTTTTGGCCGGATGGTCGCGTTCCACGGCCAGATGGGAATGTTCACGCGCGCGCTGACCTACATCCTCAGCCACGGTGCGGACGGGTTGCGGCAGGTGGCGGAGGACGCGGTGCTCAACGCCAATTACGTCCTGCGCTCGCTGGAGGGTGCGCTCGATGCGCCATTCGCAGGTAGCGGCCCGTGCATGCACGAGGCGTTGTTCTCAGACGATGGCTTGCCCGACGGCTTCTCGACGATCGATATCGCCAAAGGGCTGATCGACGAGGGGTATCACCCAATGACGGTGTATTTTCCGTTGGTCGTCCACGGCGCGATGCTGGTCGAGCCGACAGAGACCGAGTCGAAGGCCGCGCTCGACCAGTTCATCGGCGCGCTCCGCTCGGTCGCCGAGCGGGCCAAGGCGGGGGACGCTACGCTCAAGACCGCGCCCCACTTCGCGCCGCGCCGACGGCTGGATGAAACGTTAGCGGCGCGGCGCCCAGTGCTGGTGTGGAAGGAGACGCCGCTCGCCGAGGCCGCCGAATGATCGTTGCGCCCCCGCGCCGGACCGCTAGGGTCGGCGCGGCGATCAGCAGGCTGTGTTCTCCTAACCCGCCCGGTTCGCCGCGCTGAGAACGGCGCGCACGCCGGCGGTGGCGACGTCGGTGTCCAGCCCGACGCCGAACACAGCTCGTCCGTCCACCGTCCGGCATTCCACATACGCCGCAGCTTGCGCGTCCGCCCCGTGGCCGATCGCGTGCTCGCTATAATCGAGGACGTCCAGCCCGGGGCCGCCCGCATCCGCCAGCGCCGCGACCACGCCCGAGATCAAGCCATTGCCGCGCCCACTAATCGACCGTTCCTCGCCATCGATCGCCACGCGCCCGACGAAGACGCGCTGTCCCTGCGCGCCGGTCTCCTCATAGTCACGCAGCGCGTAGCGGTCGGTATCGCGTGACAGATTAGGTGCGATCGAACAGCCCGCCGATGTCACTCGCATCGAGCTCGCGCCCCAGTTCGTCGGCGAGCGCCTGAACGTAGCGGCTGAAATCGGCCTGCAACCGTTTGGGCAACTTCAGCCCGCGATCCTGTTCCAGTACCCACGCGACGCCACCCTTGCCCGAGTGCGAGTTGACGCGGATCACCGCTTCGTAACTCCGCCCGAGATCGGCGGGGTCGATCGGCAGATACGGCACTTCCCATAGCTGGTCGTTGCGTGCCGCCTGCACCGCGAACCCCTTGCGGATGGCGTCCTGATGACTGCCGGAAAAGGCGGTGAACACCAGCTCTCCCGCATAGGGCGTGCGCGGGTGGACGGGCAGGTTGGTGCAATAAGCTACCGTGTTCACGACCGCGTCGATGTCCGACAGGTCGAGCCCCGGCGCGACACCCTGCGTGTAGAGGTTGAGCGCCACCGTCACCAGGTCGCAATTCCCGGTCCGTTCGCCATTGCCGAGCAGGCATCCCTCCAGCCGGTCGCCCCCCGCTATCAACCCCAGCTCCGCCGCCGCGACGCCAGTACCGCGATCGTTGTGCGGGTGCAGGCTTAGCACCACGCTGTCGCGATCGCGGATGTGGCGCGCGAACCATTCGATCTGGTCGGCATAGATGTTGGGCGTCGCCGCCTCGACGGTGGTGGGCAAGTTGAGGATCAGCGGCCGTTTCGGCGTCGGGCGCAGCACGTCCATCACCGCCTCGCAAGCCTTGACCGAGAAGTCGAGTTCGGCGGTCGAGAACGTCTTGGGGCTGTATTCGAAACGCCAGTCGGTGCCGGGGCGCCTGGCGGCCTGGTCGCGCAACACCTTCGCGCCCTCGACCGCGATGGCCTTCACCTCGGCGCGCGACATGCCGAAGACGATGCGACGCCACGCCGCGCTGACCGCGTTGTAGAGGTGGACGATGGCGGTGCGCGCGCCCTCCAGACTGGCGAAGCTCGTCTCGATCAGGTCGCGGCGCGAGGGCGTCAATACCTGCACCGTCACGTCGTCGGGCACGCGGGCCGACCGGACCAGCCCCGAGATGAAGTCGAACTCTGTCGCGCCCGCGCTGGGGAAGCCGACCTCGATCTCCTTCAGGCCGACCTTGACCAGCAGGTCGAACATCCGGGTCTTCTTCTCCGCCCCCATCGGGTCGACTAACGCTTAGTTGCCGTCGCGCAGATCGGTCGACAGCCAGCGCGGCGGCCGCGTCCGCGTGCGCGAGGGCCATTGCCGGTCGGGCAGGTCGACCGGCGGGAACGGGCGATATTTGATCGAAGGGTCGGCGAGCATGACGGCGGCCTTGCGAAGATTATTGCGCCCGGTCGATTCGAAACAACGGATATCAAGCGCGCGAACGATGAGCCAACGATCTTCCAGATTGCCCGTGGCGACGTGCGCTGTCCAGCAAAGGCGTAAACTTGATGCGTGTTAAAAGCGTATTCACCCTCGCTTCAAACTTCCGATTTAGGCTGGCAGCGCAAAGGACCCGTGATGCTCCAACTCGTCTACATCAGCAGTTCGGTCGGCAAGCCCGACGTTGCTCAGATCCTTGCGGCGTCGCGCCGCAATAACGCGCGGGACGGTATCACCGGGCTGCTCTATGCCGATGGAGTGCGGTTTCTTCAGGCCCTGGAAGGGCCGGCGGATGCCGTCGAAGCGGCGTTCGCGCGGATCAAGGGCGACCCGCGGCATCGCGCGGTGGTGATCCTCTCGCGTCGCACGATCGAGACGCGCGAGTTCGGGCCGTGGCAGATGGCCCATCGCGCGGCGGGCGCGGACGGCAGCACGGTCCTGAGCGAGGTGGCACCGCTGCTGTCGGGAACGCATGCGAACGTCCGAGCCACATTCGACGGCTTCATGCGCATCGATCGCGCTGCGTGAGCTGATCCGCATTAGTTGTGGTCCTACCGTTCGCCCGTTAAGCACGGATGATGCGGCAGATCATCTATGCCAGCCGGACTCACGGCCAGATCGCGGCCGATCTCGCCCCCGCCATCCTGCGCCAATCGCGCGTTCACAACGGCATCGACGGTATCACCGGCCTGCTCTGCGCGCGTGGTGACGAGTTCATGCAGGTGTTGGAGGGGCCCAAGGAAAGCGTCGCGCTGACGCTGGGGCGGATCATGGTCGACGCGCGCCATTATGCGATCGAGTTGCTCGGCGATCGCCCGATGGCGGATCGCGACTTCGGCGACTGGACGATGGACTATCGCGACCTTGGCCAGTCGCAGGATCAGGTGGACGAGCGATTGCGCGTGCTGCTGGCGGGCGTCCCTGATGAGGTAGCCAGTCGTTTCCGCGCGTTCACTGCTGCCTAGCCGGACCCCGCCGCGCTAGTTGCGGTCGCGATCCACGAGCTTGTTCGCGCCAATCCACGGCATCATCGCGCGCAGCCGGCTGCCGACCTGTTCGATCGGGTGCGCGGCGGCCAGCTTGCGCGCAGCTTTCAACTCTGGCTGGCCCGCGCGGTTGTCCAGCACGAACTTCGACACGAACCGTCCGCCCTGGATGTCGGCGAGCACGCGTTTCATCTCCGCCTTGGTCTCGTCGGTGATGATGCGCGGGCCGGTGGTGATGTCGCCATATTCGGCGGTGTTGCTGATTGAATAGCGCATATTGGCGATGCCGCCTTCATACATCAGGTCGACGATCAGCTTAACCTCGTGCAGGCATTCGAAATAGGCCATTTCGGGCGCGTAGCCCGCCTCGGTCAGCGTCTCGAACCCGGCCTGGATCAGGTGGGTCAGGCCGCCGCAGAGCACGGCTTGCTCGCCGAACAGATCGGTCTCGCATTCCTCGCGGAAGGACGTTTCGATGATCCCGGCGCGCCCGCCGCCGATCGCGCTGGCGTAGCTGAGGCACAGGTCGTGCGCGTTGCCGCTCGCGTCCTGCGCGATCGCGAGCAGGCAGGGGACGCCGCCGCCGCCAACGTATTCGGAACGGACGGTGTGGCCGGGACCCTTGGGCGCGATCATTATCACGTCGAGGTCTGCGCGCAGCTCGATCAGCCCGAAATGGATGTTGAGGCCATGCGCGAAGGCGAGCGCGGCACCTTGCTTTAGGTTGCCGTGGAGGTCGTCGGCATAGATCGCGGCCTGATGCTCGTCGGGAGCGAGCATCATCACCAGGTCCGCCCAGGCGGCGGCGTCGGCGTTGGTCATCACGGTGAACCCGGCACCCTCCGCCTTCTTGGCGCTGGCGGACTCAGGGCGAAGCGCGACCGCGACCTCGGCGACGCCGGAGTCCCGCAGGTTCTGCGCATGCGCGTGGCCTTGGCTGCCATAGCCGATGATGGCGATCTTCTTGCCGGTGATCAGGTTCGCGTCGGCATCGGCGTCATAGTAAACACGCATTTTTCGTTCCCCTGCTGTTCCTCTCCCTTCAGGGGAAAGGATACGGAGACTTGGCGGATCGCCGCCTAGTCGAAGTTGGAGAGGGCCCTCTCCCTGCCGGGCTGCGCCCGGCTGTCCCTCTCCCCTGAAGGAAGAGGGATAATCCTAAACCGCCTCGCGCCCGCGCGCGATGGCGACGATGCCGGTGCGGGCGACTTCGACGAGGCCGACCTAACCCATCAGCTGTACGAATTTGTCGATCTTGTCGCGCCCGCCCGTCACCTCGAACACGAAGCTCGATGTGGTCGCGTCGACCACACGCCCGCGATAAACTTTGGCCAATCGCATCGCTTCGATCCGCTTGTCGCCGACCCCGGCCACTTTCACCAGCGCCAGCTCGCGCTCGACATGATCGCCGACCACGGTCAGGTCGGTGAAGCGGTGGACGGGGATCAACCGCTCGAGCTGGGCGATGATCTGCTCCATCACCGGCGCGCTCGCGGAGGTGACGATGGTGATGCGGCTGACCGCGTGATCGTCGCTGACCTCCGACACGGTGAGCGATTCGATGTTGTACCCGCGCGCGGTGAACAGCCCGGCGATGCGCGCGAGGATGCCCTGCTCGTTGTCGACAACGACCGCGAGCGTTTGGCGCGCGCTCGCCTCCTCTTCGATCCGCACTAGACCAGCGCCCTGCCGCGGTCGTCCGTCTCGCCGATCACCTCGTCGGACCAAAGCAGCATCTCCGTATGCGCCTTGCCGTTCGGGATCATCGGGAAGCAGTTGGCGAGTTTCGACACGCGGCAATCGACCAGCACCGGGCCGTCATGCGCGAGCATCTCGGTGATGCCGTCGTCGAGCGCGTCGCGCTTCTCGATACGGATCCCGCGCCAGCCATAGGCGTCCGCCAGCTTGACGAAGTCCGGCAGGCTCTCGCTGTAACTCTCGGAATAACGCGAGGAATAATTCAGCTCCTGCCACTGGCGGACCATGCCCATATATTCGTTGTTGAGGATGAAGATCTTCACCGGCAGCCGGTATTGGTGCGCGGTCGCAAGCTCCTGGATATTCATCTGGATCGACGCTTCACCCGCGATGTCGATGACCAGCGCGTTCGGGTTGCCGAGCTGCGCGCCGATCGCGGCGGGCAGGCCATAGCCCATCGTGCCCAGCCCGCCGCTGGTCAGCCATTTGTTCGGCCGCTCGAAGCCGAAGAACTGCGCCGCCCACATCTGATGCTGGCCGACCTCGGTGGTGATGATCGGCTGACGGTCGCGCGTCGCCTCCCACAGCGCGCGAACCGCACGTTGCGGCATGATCTCGTCACCGCTCTCGGCAAAGTCGAGGCAGCGTTTGGCGCGCCACTCCGCGATCCGCGCCCACCAGTCGGACAGGTCCGGCTTGGGATGCTGGCGCGCCTTCCAGATATGGACCATGTCCTCGAGCGCGCGACCTGCGTCGGCGACGATGGCGAGATCGACGCGGACGTTCTTGTTGATGCTCGACCGGTCGATGTCGATATGGATCTTGCGGCTGGTCGGGCTGAACGCGTCGAGCCGCCCCGTCACCCGGTCGTCGAAGCGCGCCCCGATCGCGATGATGAGGTCCGCTTGGTTCATCGCGTGGTTGGCTTCGTAAGTGCCGTGCATCCCGAGCATGCCGAGGAATTGCGGCGACGAGGCGGGGAACGCGCCCAGGCCCATCAGCGTCGAGGTGACCGGCGCGCCCGTCAGCCGCGCGAGCTCGCACAACAGCTGCGACGCTCCCGGGCCGGCGTTGATGACGCCGCCGCCGGTGTAGAGCACGGGCCGCTCCGCCGCCGCGAGCATGTCGACCGCCGCCTCCACGGCCGAGCGGTCGGCCTTGACCTGCGGGCGATAGGTCTTGTGCTGGATCGGCCCGGGCTTTTGGTAGCGTGCCGTCGCGACCTGGACGTCCTTGGGAATGTCGACCACCACCGGGCCCGGGCGGCCGCTGGTGGCGATGTGAAACGCCTCATGGATCACCGCGCCGAGCCGCGCGGGGTCCTTCACGAGGTAATTGTGCTTGGAGCAATGGCGGGTGATGCCGACCGTGTCCGCTTCCTGGAATGCGTCGGTGCCGATCAGGCTGGTCGGCACCTGCCCGGTGATAACCACCATCGGGATCGAGTCCATCAGCGCGTCGGTGATGCCCGTCACCGCATTGGTCGCGCCGGGGCCGCTGGTGACGAGCACCACGCCGAGCTTGCCCGTCGAGCGCGCGTAACCCTCCGCCGCGTGAGTAGCGGCCTGTTCATGGCGGACGAGGATGTGGCGGATACGCTCCTGCCGGAACAGCGCATCGTAGATCGGCAGCACTGCGCCACCCGGGCATCCGAAGATAAACTCGACGCCGAGGTCGCTCAGCGCCTGGACGAGGATGTCCGCTCCGCTGTGTTCGGTCATGGCCCACCTTTGTTGACCGGAGCGCGGCTACCGAGAAGATAGTTGCGCGTCAATTTCGATCGTTGTAATTATGTTATTCCAGCCATTGCTGGAATCGGCGATGCGCGGCCAATTAGCAGAGGCTTGGCGTCGAAACCAAGTCCCTTGCCGCTTCGCATACTGACGAGTGGCCAGTTGCGCGCGGGCGAGTGCCTCCGCGCGGGTAATCCGGCCGGACAAATACGCCGTGATCTCCGCAACGCCGATCGCGCGCAGGACGGGTGCATCCGGGGGCAGGCGACGGGCGAGCAGCGCGGCGACTTCCTCAATCGCTCCCCCGGCGAACATCGTCTCGAGCCGGGCGTTGATGCGCTTGGCGAGCACGTCGCGGTCGGGAAGCAGGAGGAGCGGTTCGAGCGCGAACCGGTCGGCGATGCCGCCGGTCCGCTGCGTCTGCCACGCGGCCAGCGGGCGGCTGGTCGAGCGCACCACTTCCAGCGCGCGCGCGACGCGGGCGGTGTCGTTGGGGGACAGCCGCACCGCGGTGGGCGGGTCTTCGACGCGGAGCGCGGCGTGCGCTTCGGCCACGGGCAGCGCTCGAACCGTTTTGCGGATCGCGGGGTCGATCGCGGGGACGGGCGCGATGCCGTCCAGCAGTGTTCGGAGGTACAGGCCGGTGCCGCCGATCAGGATCGGGAGCCGTCCTGCCGCGACCGTCTCGTCGATCGCAGCGCGCGCGTCGCCGGCCCAGCGCGCGGCGGAGCATGGTTCCTCGCCGTCAAGATAGCCGAACAGGCGATGAGGGGCGCGGGCTTCTTCCTCGAGCGAGGGGCGGGCGGAAAGGACGCGCAGGTCGCGATAGACCTGCGCGGAGTCGGCGTTGATGATTGTGCCCCCGCGCCGTTCGGCTAGGCCGAGCGCGTACGCGGACTTGCCGCTCGCGGTCGGCCCTGCGATGATCGCAAGGCGGGGGAGACTGAGCGTGTTCACGGCGACGCTGATAGCAGCCGGGCGGCTGAGCGGGAGCGATGTTTCGGCCGCCGTGGCCCGGCTGCGCGCGGCGGGGTGCGAGGCGGCGGACTGGCGCTGGATCGACGAGGGGGACGCAGCCGATATCGCATTCAACGGCAGGCCCGACCGCGCGCGCACCGCGCTGGAGGGAGCGTTCGAACAGGTCGACGTCATCGTCCAGCAAGCCGCCGGTCGCGAGAAGCGGTTGCTTATCGCCGACATGGATTCAACCATGATCACCGTCGAGTGCATCGACGAGCTCGCCGACTTCGCCGGGATCAAGCCTGAGATCGCCGCGATCACGGAAGCGGCGATGCGGGGCGAGCTCGACTTCGCGGGCGCGCTCGACGCGCGGGTGGCGCTGCTCGCGGGACTGGAGGAGGACGCGATCGACCGTTGTCTCGCCGAGCGGGTTCGCCTGATGCCGGGCGCGCGCGAGCTGGTAGGCACGATGCGGGTGCGGGGCGCATACACGGTGCTGGTATCGGGCGGATTCACTCGCTTCGCCGAGCCGGTGGCGGCAATACTCGGGTTCGACCGGGTGATCGCCAACCGCTTGGAAATCGAAAGCGGTAAGCTGACGGGCCGTGTCGAGCGGCCGATCGTCGATGTTGCGACCAAACTCGACACGCTGGTCGCCGAACGCGCGCGGCTCGGACTGGGTGAGTCGGACACGCTGGCGGTAGGGGATGGCGCGAACGACTTGCGGATGATCCGCGCGGCGGGGCTGGGGATCGCGTATCGTGCCAAGCCGGTGGTCGCGGCCTCGGCGGGCGCGCGGGTGGAGCATGGCGACCTGACCGCGCTGTTGTGGGCGCAGGGGATCGGGCGGGCGGAGTGGATAGAGTAGCTCTCCTCCCCGCCTAGGAGAGGAAAGCATCCTTAGCCTGGCACCACCACACAGCTTACCCCAAAGGCGTGGCACGCGCGCTCCGCGTCGGCCTTGCTCGCGAAGGGACCGGCCTGAAGACGAGTAACCGCGCCCGCCTTGAGGTAGCCGGGCTGCCCGCCGACCCGAGAACCGACTCGCGACCACAGCGCCTGCGCCGCGCCCGGCGCGCGGAACGCGCCGAGCTGCACTCGCCAATGGCCGCCGCGCGCGGACGGTGTGGGATGGGGGGGTACGCTGGCCACGACGGGCGCGCGGGGCGTACTCGGCGCGGACGGGTGCAGCTGGACGGCTGGCGGAGTGGAGACGAGTGTGCGGCTGGGCAGGGGCCGTTCGCCGCGCCGTGGCGGCGTCGCCGAGGGGGTAGCGGCGACCGCGTTCGGCACCGGGCCGTCGACTGCCTGCTCCATCGATACCGTCTGCGGCCGACGCACGCCGGTTCCGCTTGCCGCCTGCGCTGCCCGCGCGCCGTCGGCGATCCGGGTCGCGAGCGCGCTGCCCTGTTGGCGCTGTTCGGGCGTCAGGAACCCGTCCATCTGCGCGAGCGTGGTGGAACCCTGCGACAGGCCCTGCTGCGACGACCGGCTGATCAGCGCGTAAGCGCGCACCTCGTCCTTGGGCACGTTGTCGCCATTGAACAACATGGTGCCGAGGATCAGCTCGGCGCGCCGTTCGTCCCGCGCCGCCGACTTCTCCAGCCAAGGAAGCGCGGCCCCGCGCTTGCCCTGTTGGTACAGGATCAGGCCATAGTTATCGCTCGCCATCGGGTGACCGCTCGCTGCCGCCTTGGCGTACCATTGTTCCGCCTGGGCGAGGTCGACCGGCACGCCGCGGCCCAGCTTGTACGCCTGGCCCAGGTTGAATTGCGCGTCCGCGTCGCCGGCGATGGCGGGGCCGCGCCATTGCGCGACGGCGGCGGTGTAATCGCCGCGGCTCCACGCATCGACTCCCGCCTTGACGTCCGCCAGCGCGGGGCTGGCCACCAGCAGCATCAGCGCCGCCCATCCGATCCGTGCCGTCATATGCTCCATCCCCAAGCTGACCTGTCGCCGCATCATGCCGCGTTCGCGCGCGAATGGCAAAGCTGTCGCTAACCATATCTCACGCCGTTAACCGGTTCTTAGGCGACGCGGTGCAAAGCTTCCTTCCTGACAGGGAGTGTGGAGGCAAATGCGCGTTCTCGCGTTGGCATCGCAAAAGGGCGGGTCTGGAAAGACTACGTTGTCCGGGCATCTGGCGGTGCAGGCGCAGAACGTGGGCGCGGGCCCGGTGGTGCTGATCGACATCGATCCCCAGGGCTCGCTTTCCGATTGGTGGAACGAGCGCGAGTCGGAAACTCCCGCCTTTGCGCAGACTACGGTCGCGCGGCTCGCCGCCGACCTCGAGATGCTGCGCCAGCAAGGCTTCAAGATGGCGGTGATCGACACCCCGCCCGCGATCACCATGGCGATCCAGAGCGTGATCCAAGTGGCGGAGCTGATCGTGGTGCCGACCCGCCCCAGCCCGCACGACCTGCGCGCGGTGGGAGCCACCGTCGACTTGTGCGAACGCGCGGGTAAGCCGCTGATCTTCGTGGTCAACGCCGCGACGCCAAAGGCGAAAATCACCTCGGAGGCGGCGGTCGCGTTGTCCCAGCACGGCACTGTCGCGCCGGTCACCCTGCACCAGCGCACCGATTTCGCGGCCTCGATGATCGACGGCCGGACGGTGATGGAGGTCGATCCCAAGAGCAAGTCGGCCGCCGAGGTCGCGGCGTTGTGGGTGTTCATTTCCGACCGATTGGAAAAGAATTTCCGCCGCACGGTCTTCTCCGCGCCGCCGATGGCCGCCGCGCGGGTTAGCGCGGGCGGTTTTGGCCGGCGCGTGGTGGGCTGACCCGGATGTTTGTTACCGCCAAGCCGCTCGCCGCGCTCTCCTCCGGGCTGCTCGCGCGTAAAGGCCAGGCGCGCCCGGCGATGCGGCCCCAAGCCTATGCCCCGCTATCGTCGGCGACGCCGGTCGACGACCTCGGCTGGAACGACATGGGTCCCGAACCCGCGCCGCCCGAGGCCGGGGCCGAGCTGCCGCCGGTGCGTGTGGAACGCGCGGTGTTGCACGACGAGGTGGCGCAGCTCGCGCCGGACTCCGAACCGGCGACGGTGAACGCGGACGCCGCGGCGATCGCGTCCGCGCTGGCACCCCGCTCCGCCGCGCGCGGCAAGGCCGCGTTCACGCTCCGCCTCGACCACGGCCGGCATTTGCGCCTGCGTTTGGCGAGCGCGATGACCCGTCGCTCGTCGCAAGCTCTGCTGACGCAAGCGCTCGACAGCTTTCTCGACACCCTACCCGATGTGGAGGAGCTTGCCCGGCAATGCTCCCAGCTCGCCCCAATGGGAGACGCGCAATGAATAACCGCACGCTCAAGAGCTTCGTCCTCTCCGCCCTAATGCTCGGCGGTTCGGCTGCCACCGTGTTGAGCGGGGCAGCCGCCTTTGCCTCCGCACCCGACAACGCCGCGATCGCCAAAGCGGCGCGCGCGCAGGCGGGCATGGCAGGGGAGGCGCTCGCCAAGGGGCAGGCCGACGTTGCGGTCCGTTTCGCCGAGGCGGCGGTGACGCTCAACCCGCAAACCGCGACCTACCGCGTGCTGCTTGGGCAGAGCTATCTCAAGGCGGGGCGGTTCGCCTCCGCGCGCGCGGCGTTCACGGACGCGCTGTCGCTGAACGCGAGCGACGGCAAGGCGGCGCTCAACCTGGCGCTGGTCGAGACCGGGCTGGGCGATTGGGCGGCCGCACGCGACGTGTTGACGAGCCATGCCGAGACTGTTCCCGCCACCGATCGCGGGCTGGGCATCGCGTTGGCGGGTGATCCGGTGGGCGCGGTGGAGATATTGACGGCGGCGGTGCGCTCGCCGGACGCGACGGTGAAGTCGCGGCAGAACCTCGCATTGGCGATGGCGCTGGCGGGGCGCTGGGCGGAGGCGCGCGCGGTCGCGGGGATGGACCTGTCACCTGCGGACCTCGACGCGCGGATGGAGCAATGGGCGGCGTTCGCGCACCCGACCGGTGCCGCCGATCAAGTCGCGGCGCTGCTGGGGGTAACGCCGGTGGTGGACGCGGGACAGCCGGTCGCGCTTGCATTGAACGCGGCCGCGCCCGCTCCTGCGCCCGTGCGCGTTGCGGAGGCGGTTCCCGCGCTCGTCCCCGTGCCGACTTCAGCATCCCAACCGGTCGTCGCGGCCGCGTCAACCGCGCCGGGTGTGACGTTCGCCGCTGCGAGCGCGGTGGTGCAAGCCATCCCGGACTCGCCGACACCGTCGATGCGATCGGTCGCCCGCCCGGCCGCGTACAAGGTGGCGGTCAAGGTCGCTCCCGTCCGCGCCGCCGGGCGCGCCAGGGGCGATTGGTTCGTGCAGATCGGTGCGTATGCGACCGTGGCGGTGGCGCGAGACGACTGGGCGCGGGCGACACGTCGCGACGCCGCGTTTCGGAGCCTGACGCCCGACGGGATGGCGTTCCAGGCCAAAACGGGCCAAGTTTATCGCGTCTCGGTCGGCGGCTTCGCGCGCCGCGACGCGGACGCGCTGTGCCACACGTTCCGTTTCAAGGGCGGCCGGTGCTTCGTCCGTCAGGGCGCGGGCGAACAGATCGCGAGCTGGGCCAGGAAGGATGTTCAGCTGGCGTTGCGTTGACGCGCGATCTCGCGGCCGCCCTTCCACACGCGCAGCACGCGCCCCTGTACGGGCAAGCCGTCGAACGGCGTGTTGCCCGCCAGCCCCGGTAGCCGTTCGGCGCTGATCACCCACGGGGCATCCGCGTCGAACAGAAGCAGGTCGGCGGGCGCGCCGGGGACCAATGTTCCCGCTTCGACGCCCAGCACCCCTGCCGGTGCCCGCCCCAACATTGCGAACAGGCGCTCGAGCGTCAGAAGTCCGTCGCGCACCAGCGTCAGCGACAGCGCCAGCAGCGTCGCCGCCCCCGCCGCGCCGGGCGTCGCGTCGGCGAACGGCAGCCGTTTCTCCTCCGGCCCGCGCGGATCGTGCGCCGAGCAGAGCACGTCCACGGTCCCGTTCGCGATCGCCGCCAGCGTCGCTTGACGGTCCGCCTCGTCGCGCAACGGCGGGGATAGGCGGGCAAAGGTACGGAAGTCGCTGACCGCGATGTCGGACAGGTGGAAATAGGCCGGACTGGTCCCGCAGGTCACGCGCACGCCCCGCCGCTTGGCCGCGCGCACCAGATCGAATCCGGCGGCGGTCGTCACCAGCCGCAGGTGCAGCCGCGCGCCCGCCTCCTCCGCCAGCATCAGGTCGCGCGCGACCGCCAGCGCCTCGGCCAGCGCGGGCGCGGCGGCGAGTCCGAGCCGGGTCGCTGTCTCGCCGGCGGTCGCCACCGCCTCGCCCGCGAGCCCACCATCCTCCGCGTGCGCGATCACCGCCAAATCGAGGTCGCGCGCATAGGCGAGCACCCGCGCCATCACGCCCGAGTCCGCGATCCACCGAGCGCCCGTGCCCAGCGCCCGTGCCCCCGCCGCGCGGCAAGTCGCGGCTTCGGCGAGGTCGACGCCCGCCAATCCCTTGGTGGCGGCGGCGATCGGATGGATCCACAGATCCGGCTTGCCGATCAGCGCCGCGCGCTGAACCAGTCCCGGGCCGTCGAGCACCGGCGACTGGTCGGGCATCAGCCCGACGCGGGTGATGCCTCCCGCGCGGAACGCCGCACGGTCGATCGCGAACACGCCCAGATCGACGATCCCCGGCGCGAGCGTCCGCCCGCCGCAGTCGATCACCTCCGCCACATCGAGCTGGTCGACGATCACGCCGTCGGCGACGTGCAGGTCGCCCTCGCGTACGCCCGTTACCGGGCAGACGACGCGCGCGTTGGTGAAGCGAACCTTCACGCCCAGCCCTCCACGCCGCGCGCGCGGCGCGTCAGCACGTCGAGGCAGGCCATCCGCACCGCGACGCCCATCTCCACCTGTTCGGTGATCGCCGATTGCGCGCCGTCGGCGACGCTCGAGTCGATTTCCACCCCGCGGTTCATCGGCCCCGGATGCATCACCAGCGCGCCCGGTTTGGCGCGCGCCAGCCGCTCGGGCGTGAGGCCATAGCGCAGGTGGAACTCGCGCGCGGAGGGGACGAAGCCACCCGCCATGCGCTCGTTCTGGAGCCGCAGCATCATCACCACGTCCGCGCCCTCGATCGCGGTGTCGAAGTCGGTGAACGGCCGGACGAACAGTGCGTCGATCGCGGCCGGCATCAGCGTCGACGGCGCGCACACCCGGACCTCGGCGGCGAGCGCGGTTAGCGCCAGGATGTTGGATCGCGCGACCCGGCTGTGGAGCAGGTCGCCGCAGATCACCACGCGCTGTCCTTCCACCCCGCCGCGCCGGCGTCGGATAGTGAGCGCGTCCAGCAGCGCCTGCGTCGGATGCTCGTGCTGCCCGTCACCCGCGTTGAGCACGGGGCAATCGACCTTGTCCGCGATCAACCGCACCGCGCCCGAACTGGCGTGTCGGATCACCAGCGCGTCGGCGCGCATCGCGTTGAGCGTCTGCGCGGTGTCGATCAGCGTCTCGCCTTTCTTCACGCTCGATTGCGCCGCGTGCATGTTGACCACATCCGCGCCCAGCCGCTTGCCCGCGATCTCGAAGCTCAGCAGCGTACGCGTCGAGTTCTCGAAGAACGCGTTGATCAGCGTTAGACCCGCGAGCCGCTTGTCGGGCGCGGCATGCGCGCGGTTGGCCTCGACCCAGGCTTCCGCTTCGTCGAGCAGGAAGCTGATCTCATGCGGCTGCAATCCCGCGATCCCGAGCAGATGCGGGTGGGGAAACGCCGCGCGACCGGCAAGCAGCGGGGCGGGGCGGGTGTTCGGCGGCGGCATGAGGGCTGCGGGGTAACGCCCCGACGAACGCCGCGCAACCGATCGCCTCGCGGCGGCGTCAACCCGCCGCGGTGGTCAGCCCGTCGATCGCGCCCTGCAGGATGTAGGCCGCCGCGAGATTATCGACCCGCTCGGCACGCTTGGCGCGGCTGACGTCCTGGTCGATCAGCGCGCGAATCACGGCCTGGGTCGACCAGCGTTCGTCCCACAGCAGGATGGGTATGGCGAGGTCGGCGCAGTTGCGGGCGAACGCACGGGTCGATTGCGAACGCGGACTTTCATTGCCATCGAGATTGAGCGGCAAGCCCAGTACCCACCCCACGACATTCTGTTCGGCCGCGAGACGGACCAGCGCGGCCTTGTCGGCGGTGAACTTGGTGCGGCGGATCAGCAGCGCGGGGCTGGCGAAGCTCCACCCCGCGTCGCACAGCGCGGTGCCGATCGTCTTGGTGCCCACGTCGAGCCCGAGCAGCCGCCCACCTTCGGGCAGCGCCTCGCGATAGGCGTTGCGGTCGGCGGTGATCATCGCCCCGCGAACGCCGCCACGCGCCGGGCGGCATCGGCGCGGATGTCGGCCCAGAACAGGCTGTAGTCATAGACGTGGTAGTTGTTTCCCGGCAGCACATAGCCGGGCAGGTTGGGCGGCGCGCCGATCAGCAGGAAGCCCGGCGCGGCGCAGCGGGCGGCCACTTGGCCGGCTATCACCTGAGCGGTGCGTAGGTCGGGCGTGGGGAACAGCGTTCCCTTGTTGGCCGTCGCGGGCGCGGCGGTCCCGGGCATGCCCGTTAGCGGGTTGGTGCATAGCATCGCGGTGCCCTTGCGGGTGGCACCGGTAAACCCGGTGGTGGTGTCGTACACATCGGTGATCAGCGACGGGTCGGCGGGTTCCGCGAAGCTCTGCCATGACAGGATGCACCCCGCCTGCCCGCCTGCGCGCGCGCAGGCGGGCAGGCCCATGCGCGGCAGGTCGGCGGTGACCGACACCGGCCAGCCGACGACATACGCCGCCACCACCCGACGCGCGAGCGGTGTTCCGGCAATCCGGTCGCGCAGCAGCCGCGTCAGGTGCAGCGCGCCCTGGCTATGCCCCGCGAGGATGATCGGCCGGTCCGGCCCGACCTGCGCCAGGAACGCGTCGAAGGCGGCCAGCACGTCGCGATAGGCGAGGCCCAGCGCTTTTTCGGCATTCTGGTTGCTGGTCAGGGACGCGCCGAACGTCGCCTGGCGATAGCGCGGCGCATAGACCTCGCCCACCTCGTTGAACGCGCTCGCCTCGCCGCGCAGGAACAGCGCGGCGCGGGCGTTGGCGTCGGCGTTGTCGAGGGCCGCGTTCCAGCGGGTTCGGTCGATGAACGAGGTAGGGTGAATGAAGAACACCGCGACGCGGGGGTGATCGGTGGCGGGTCGATACCCCGGCGGCGTCCATAGCGCGGGATTGCCGGGCAGGTCGGGCCGCGCGAGCCACATCCGCTTGTCCGCATAAGCCGCGCGCGCCACCGGCGGCTGGTCGTGGAACGCGCTCTTTGGCGTCGACGTCCAGCGCACAAGCTGATTGCCGAACTGGCTATAGATCACGGCGCTCGCCAGCGCGAGCACGATCAGCACGGCGACGACATACAGGAACTTGCGGGCCAAGGAGTGCTCCGGCGAGGGAAGCGGTCCCCGTGCCCGACGCGAGGCGCTGGCGCAACCAAGGTTGCGCGGGGGGCGGGCGCGGGCTAGCCGACGGTGCATGACAGTGGACACGAATACGGTGGAGCGCGTCGCCCGGCTGGCGCGGATCGCGCTGCGCCCCGGCGAGGCGGAGCGGCTCGCGCCCGAGCTGGGCCAGATACTCGGCTGGATCGAACAGCTGGGCGAGGTGGACACGACCGGTGTTGAGCCGATGACGGCGGTGATCCCCAACACGCTGCGGCTGCGCGACGACGTGGTGACGGATGGCGGCATCCGCGATCAGCTGATGGCGAACGCGCCGCAAGCGGAGCACGGGTTTTTCGCGGTGCCCAAGGTGATCGAGTAATGACGACACTCACCGACTTGGGCATTCGCGCGCTTCGCGATGGGGTTCGCGGCGGCGCGTTTTCCGCGCGCGAGGTCGCCGACGCGTTCGTCGTCGCGGTCAGCCGCGCCAAGCCGCTCAACGCGTTCCTGGTCGAAACGCCCGACCACGCGCTCGCCGCCGCCGCCGCCGCCGACACCGCGCGCGCGCATGGCGAGCTGCTCAAGCCGCTCGCGGGGGTGCCGATCGGGATGAAGGACCTGTTCTGCACCGCGGGCGTGCGGACCACGGCGGGCAGCCACATCCTCGAAGACTTCACGCCGACCTACGAGAGCACCGTCAGCGCGAACCTGTGGGCGGCGGGCGCGGGGATGCTCGGCAAGCTTAACATGGACCAGTTCGCGATGGGGTCTTCCAACGAGACAAGCGCGTTCGGCGACGTCGTCTCGCCCTGGAAGCGCAGCGACGGCGGCAACGCCCCGCTCGCGCCGGGCGGGTCGTCGGGCGGGAGCAGCGCGGCGGTGGCGGCGCGCGTCTGCCCGGGCGCGACCGGCACCGATACCGGCGGTTCGATCCGCCAGCCGGCCGCGTTCACCGGCATCTGCGGCATCAAGCCGACCTATGGCCGCTGCTCGCGGTGGGGCGTGGTCGCGTTCGCCTCATCGCTCGACCAGGCGGGGCCGATGGCGCGCGACGTCGGCGATTGCGCAGCGATGCTGGAGGTGATGGCGGGATTCGACGCCAAGGACGCCACCTCGCTGAAGCTGGACGTGCCGCGCTGGGAAGCGGGGCTGTCCGCCGATCTGCACGGTAAGCGCGTCGGCGTCCCGCGCGAGTACCGTGTGGACGGCATGCCTGAAGAGATCGAGGCGCTGTGGCAGCGCGGGTGCGACTGGCTGCGCGACGCGGGCGCGGAGGTGGTCGAGGTATCGCTCCCGCACACCCGCTACGCGCTGCCCGCTTATTACATCATCGCGCCAGCCGAGGCCTCGTCCAACCTCGCCCGCTATGACGGCGTCCGCTATGGCCTGCGCGATTTGCCCGATGGCGCGGGGCTGCAGGATATGTACGCCGCGACGCGCGCGGACGGCTTCGGCGCGGAGGTAAAGCGGCGGATCATGATCGGCACCTATGTGCTCTCCGCCGGCTTCTACGACGCCTATTACACGCAGGCGCAGAAGGTGCGCGCGTTGATCGCGCACGATTTCGAGGCGGCATGGGAGCAGTGCGACGTGCTCCTCACCCCCACCGCGCCGAGCGCCGCCTTTGCGTTGGGCGAGAAGTCGGCCGATCCGCTGGCGATGTACCTCAACGACGTGTTCACCGTGCCGTCCTCGCTAGCCGGGCTACCTGCGATGAGCGTGCCGGGCGGGCTCGACAAGGCGGGGCTGCCCTTGGGGCTGCAGATCATCGGCCGACCGCTCGACGAGCAGGGCGTGTTGAACGCCTGCCTGGCGTTAGAGCAGCGTGCGGGGTTCACGGCGCGGCCGGAGGCGTGGTGGTGATTGCTTCACGACGGAGAAGGTGTTACCACAAGTAACACTGGAGCAACTCGATGAACACTCATCCCCGCATCACCGAAGCTAGTGACAGCAACATGACCAGCAAGGGGCAAGTGCTCATTCCAAAGGCCGTGCGCGAGCGTGTCGGGCTTCGTCCCGGTGCACCTGTCATCGTCGGCGTCAACGATCGCGGAGAAGTTGTGATTTCACCCAAATCGCAAAGGGAGACAAGAGAGGAGCGCGTGGCACGGCTCCGCACGGCTATCGAGAGCGTGGCTGGAACGTTAAAGTCGGGATTTGCCTCGACGGACGAGCACATGACCTATCTTAGGCCGTGGCGGAACGATCCGTTGTGACGTTGGTCGACACGAATATCGTCCTCGACATCTTCGGGCATGATGCCGTCTGGTTCGACTGGTCTCTCACGAAGCTGGCTGATGCGGGTGGCGATGAACCCGCGAACGTCGATCCGCTTGTTGTCGCTGAACTCAGCCGCGATTTCGGCGATTATGTTTCGCTCCGATCCGCACTGAGTAAGCTAGGTCTGATCATTATTCCGCTGGACGACGAGAGCGCATTTGTCGCGGGGAAACGGTTTCATCAATTCCGGCGGGATCGCGGCGCAAATGAAGGAGCGCGCGTTCTGCCAGACTTCCTCATCGGCGCGCACGCCTTCGTACTTGGGGTCCCGCTACTCACGCGCGACCCGCGTCTTTACCGCCGTTATTTCCCCGAGCTAATCCTTATCACCCCAGAGACGCACCCATGACCGCATCCGACTATCGCATCCACGGTGCCACCGGCGAGTGGGAGGTCGTGGTCGGCCTGGAGGTCCACGCCCAGGTCACCTCCAACGCCAAGCTGTTTTCCGGCGCGTCGACCATCTTCGGCGCGGAGCCGAACACGCAGGTGTCGCTGGTCGACGCGGCGATGCCCGGAATGCTTCCGGTGCCCAACCGCGAGTGCATTCGTCAGGCGGTGCGGACCGGCATGGCCATCGGCGCGACCATTAACCGCTGGAGCCGGTTCGACCGCAAGAACTACTTCTATGCCGACCTGCCGCAAGGCTATCAGATCAGCCAGCTTTACCACCCGCTCGTCGGCGAAGGCGCGCTGGAGATCGAGGATGGCGAGGAGATCAAGACGATCGGTGTCGAGCGCATCCATGTCGAGCAGGACGCGGGCAAGCTGATGCACGACCAGCATCCGACGCGATCGTATGTCGACCTCAACCGCTCGGGTGTCGCGTTGATGGAGATCGTGTCGCGCCCCGACATGCGTTCGCCCGCGCAAGCCGGGGCGTATTTGCGCAAACTGCGCGCGATCCTGCGCTACGTCGGTTCGTGCGACGGGAACATGGAAGAGGGATCGATGCGTGCGGACGTTAACGTTTCGTTGCGCAAGCCCGGCGGCGAGCTGGGCACGCGGACCGAGACCAAGAACGTCAACTCCGTCCGTTTCGTCATGGCCGCGATCGAGCATGAGGCGAACCGGCAGGTTGACGTGATCGAGGCAGGGGGTCGCATCGTCCAGGAGACGCGGCTGTTCGATCCGAACAAGGGCGTCACCCGCTCGATGCGCTCCAAGGAGGATGCGCATGACTATCGCTATTTCCCCGATCCCGACTTGTTGCCGTTGGAGTTGGACGAGGCGTTCCTCGACGACTGCCGCGCGAGCCTGCCCGAACTGCCGGACGCCAAGCGCGCGCGGTACGAGGCGCTTGGGGTGACGCCGTACAACGCGGACGTGCTGACCGCCGAGGTCGAGATCGCACGCTGGTTCGATGCGCTGTTGGACGCGGGCGCGAAGCCGGCGCAGGCCGCGAACTGGGTCGGGGCCGAGCTGTTCGGCGCGCTCAACCGGCTGGGCGTCGGCATCGAGGCGAGTCCGGTCTCGCCCACACAAGCCGCCGAACTGCTCGCGCTGGTCGCGGACGGAACGCTGTCGGGCAGCCTCGCGAAACAGGTGTTCGAGGTGATGCTCGACACGCGCGAGGACGCGGGCGCGATCGTCGAGGCGCGCGGGCTGCGGCAGACCAGCGACACCGGCGCGATCGAAGCGGAGATCGCCAAGGTGCTCGCCGCCAACGGCGCCAAGCTCGCCGAGTATCGCGGGGGCAAGGACAAGCTGTTCGGCTTCTTCGTAGGCCAGACGATGAAGGCAATGGGCGGCAAGGCCAATCCGGGCGTGGTGAACGAACTGCTAAGGAAAGTGCTGGGGTGATCGCTCCAGTGGGATTTACAGAATAGAGGTGCTCACTAAAACGCACTGTGGGACGGTACTTAACTACAGGGGGAATAGACATGTATAATAATCGACGATGGCTCACCTATATCATGGCTATTATCTCGGCCGGATCGGCCGGTGGCGTAAATGCACAAACATTTGACAACACCGCTGTCATTGCGCTTCATAATGCGGGCTTAGGCGCTGATACCATTTCGGCGAAGGTCCGATCCCTTCCTTGTCACTACGACCTATCGACGGAGGGCCTGATCGCACTCAAGAAAGCCGGAGTAACTGATGATGTGATCGTTACGATGGTAAACCGTTGCACCGGTGCGACGCGAGCGCAAGTGTCAACCGCATCTAGCTCGGACCCGACTGCGCCACATTCCCCTGGGATTTACATAGACCGAGCAGTGGCACAGGGTCATGATCTCGTTTTGCTAGGCTCCAGACTCGTTCACAGCCAGAACGCGAGCGCGGTGGCGAGCGCCACGCCTGACAGGAAGTTGGCGGCGAGCTTGTCGTAGCGGGTGGCGACGCGGCGGAAGTCCTTGAGGCGGCAGAA